>ERZ1032852.6-NODE-6-length-58197-cov-16.153417_pt1 | contig 58197 bp, 48 predicted proteins | sample MGYA00516689_ERZ1032852 | MGnify/ENA primary metagenome ERZ1032852 (study PRJEB33719, sample SAMN04262499) | wastewater metagenome | biome: rural village; feature: composting latrine chamber; material: composting feces with ash | place: El Salvador | collected...
TGTTAAGCACGCCGCCAGCGTTCGTCCTGAGCCAGGATCAAACTCTCCAACAAAAACCAAAAACAGTAACTGCCAGAAAACACCCCAAACAGGGCAATCCCAACCAAAAAAACAAAACAACTAAACGTCAAAAAACAAACACTATCAAGTTCACAAACAACACCCCACACCCAAGAAACCCAGACACAAGCCAAGAACCTCAAAAAGTTGGGCCAGCCCACCAAACACTTTTCCGAACCAAACCACCGGACCCAACAAAGGCCACCAGGTCAAACCAGTCCCGTACTGCTCAGCGCGACAACCACAAGCCTACCCAAGAGCCCCCAACCCGTCCACCAAACCCCCCAGAGACCCACACCACACCCCCACAAACCCACCCCCACCAGCACAAACACACCCCAAAACAAACCCACCCACACACCCCACCCGGGCGTGTCAACCCCCCAAACAACACCCAACAACACCCCACACAACCACACACAACCACACACAGGAACACGCACCCAAAACGGAAAGGCCGACACGCAACCAAAAAAGGGGAGGGGTGGCAGGGCCGGGCAGGTGGTTCAGCGGAGGCTCAGTAGAGGCTCTACAAGAATCGCTTCACGATCCCAATCAGCAAAGCATCAGCCGCATCCGCCAGCCGGGACCCCACAGAGTCAACACGCTTCAACACCTCGCGCTTCTTGAGCGTGTCCATCGTCAGCTCCTCGCCATAGACGAGCGCCAACCGGTCCTGGTAGTTCCTGCGCAGCTTCCCCGCGTGATGCTTCGCCCGCACGCAAGCGTTCCGAGCCTTCGCCCCGTTCGGCGATGTGATCGCCACAGTCAGATGGTTCAGCGAGTCGATTGCTGGCGCAAGAATGTCATGCGACCATTCGCCCGGCGGGACCTTCCACTTCGCCATCTCCCGAACCATGTCACGCAGGTTGTCCGTCACGTCATCTAGGGACTGCGACGCGCGCACCAAGTCTTCCCTCTCCAAGGGCACCGTCAGCACAGTTGCGACCAGCTCAAGCAAGTTGTCCTTCGCCGAGTCCCCCTCTTGTTCAATGTCTTTCATCGGCGCCCGAGCGTGCTTTGCTTTCTCATCCGCCGAGCACACCTGGCTAGCGAGTTCGGTCGCTTCGATCGCGACCCCGATTTGCTCCTCCAAAATATCCGTAGCAGTTGTCTTGGCTCCCCTGATGGGCGCCAGCCCCTTCAGGAGGTTTGGGAGCCGTAGCTTCCTACTCTTCTGCTGCTCAGCCATGTCTTCTCCTTAATCGTTTCCAGAAACGCGGCAACTCAGCCGCCAAAAATCGCCCCCAGCCCCCAGACCAGCAGGAAGGATATTCCCGCGGCCGCTGGGAGCGTCCACACCCACGCTAAAGCAATCCTGCGAACCGACGACCAGTACACGTTCCTGCGCGATTTTTCCAACCCCACACCAAGCAAGGAGCCCGTCAGTGACTGCGTCATCGACAATGGGACCCCTAGCGCCGAACCAGCAATCACCGTGATGGTTGTGCTCGTCTCGGCCCACAGTAGGGGCAATGGTTTTACCGCGGTCACCCCATGCCGCACGAACTTGTCGGATTGCCTAAGCCCCGTCAGCACGCCCAGAATGAAAACCGTCGACGCCGCCAACAGGATGAGGGGCGAACCCGCAACGTCCGCTACCGTCGTACCCAGGATCAGGGCAGTCGCGAAAGCAATCTTCTGTCCGTCATTCGCGGCATAGGCGAGAACGAGGAGCGGAAACATGATCGCCCTCAAGAACTTCACGATTCGCGCAGCCGGGATGCTCCCGGTGTTCCCCACCGGAAGCTTTGAAAGCAAAAATGCCAGGCCCGCAGCCACCACGGGCGCGGCCAAACCCAAGAGCAGTACCCGGGCCAGGAGCTTCCCGTCCACGGGCGCCCCCACGGCAAGCGCAGCCCCGGTCAACGCACCTACCAACGCAAGCGTGATGGAGGTTGGAACATTTACGAGAGACGACAGCAGTAAAGTCAGTAAGACAGCCGTGAGCACGCTGAAGGCTCGCAACCCATCCGTACTGGAGAAGCCGGCCAGGCTCTCCAGCGCCTGCGCCACCTGAGAGATCCCAAGAGCGGGAACCAGTGGCAGCGCGATCCACAGCAAACCGATCGGCAGGGCAACTTGGGTTCGAGCGCTCTGCGACGGCACCGCAATGATCGGAGCCCCGTCGTTTCTTCCACTAATGAAGATGAAGAGCGCCGCGACCACGCCGATGAGTATCGCCATCAGCCGCCCCCTTGCAACCGAGTACGAGCCTGCCTCACGACTCGCCGGCGAGTCTGAGCAACCGCCCGTTGTGGGCAGTCTATCCGGTCACGCGCGCCAGGACCCAGAAGCGGTCCTGAAAACACAGGTGCCGCCCCAGTCCAAGACCAAGGCGGCGCCTGCTCTACTGCACGGGCTCACTTAGCGGTGAAAACCAGCTTCGTGTCGTTGCCCTCAAGTATCAGCTTGTCCCCGTCGACGCTCCCGTGAGTAACAGCCTCTAGCGCCACGGCATAAACCTGGTCTCTGTCCATCAGAGCCTCGTCGCAAGCCATCATTGTGCTGGCAACTGGGCCGATGGAAAGTCTTCCGTCCTCTAGGGTCAGCGTGCCGAAAAGGTTATTGCAGCCCGCGTTTCCACTGAACGTCCCGTCCGCGTCAACCTCGAGTTCCACCGGGACTCCGTCCACAGCTTCAATCTCGCCAGCAGGGCCACTTCCTGACTCCAGCACCCACGACCCCGTCATTTCTTCAATGGTCAGCTCTGACGTCGACGAGGACCCCCCGCAGCCTGACAGTGCGAACGCACCAATAGCGGCGGCTGCGACAAACGCAAACATCTTCTTCAAGGCGAAACTCCAAACCGTTCTCTGGTCGCGGACGAACCGGCTGTTCGCCGCGCCCCCGTTAACAGGTTAGTTCGCACCAACTAGTCGGCCCGCAAAGCACCAGCATTGCGTCTTGATTGTGACCCAAGAACCGCGACCACGGCCCAGAAGCCCCGCCGCGTGCCCTCTACGTGCCACAGTGGCAGACTGGCAGCATGACCGGGCAAAAGCAGCAGCCTCTGCGCTACCGCATCATCGCGTCACCTATAGGCGACCTGACCCTGGCCGCGAGCCCTCTTGGTCTCACCGACATCTCTTTCTCTCCTGTCGCAGACCTGCCCGCACTTTCCTCATCCTCACAGCTCAAAGAAGCACGACGAAAGCGGAAGTACGAGGATGAACCCTCCGCACCCGAGCACCACCTTGACCACGCCGAACGACAGCTCGGCGAATACTTCGCGCGCGAGCGCCGGAGCTTCGCCTTGACGCTTGACGTCAACCCTCATCTTGAACAACGCGGAATGCCGATCTTCACCACGACGGTCCAGTTGTCTCTGCTGGGAATCCCGTACGGCCAAACTGCCTCGTACTCTGAGGTTGCAGAGATGGCCGGAGCGCCTAGGGCAGCCAGGGCCGTCGGTACTGCCTGTGCCAAAAACCGCCTCCCAATAGTTCTCCCGTGCCACCGCGTCGTGCGGTCCGATGGGACCGTCGGCCAATACGGGGGAGGCAGCAAAGTGAAGGAGTACTTGCTGAACCTGGAGAGAGGCTAGACCTGTCGGCCTCTCCGGCACCCGTTTGTTTCGGCTGCGCGTTGTGTTGTTTCGGCTGCGCGTCGTGCAAGGACGGCGACGCCGTCGGACTCTAATCCAGGCACGACACGCGGCCAAAACAGTGAGTGCGCGGCCAAAAAGGGTTGGCTTGGAAAGAAAAAGTGGAGCTAGGGGGATTCGAACCCCCGACCTCTTCATTGCGAACGAAGCGCGCTACCAACTGCGCCATAGCCCCTTGCTGCCGAAAAATCCTAACACGCCCCAGCACCCGATAAAACTAGTGAAGGCGAAAGGTGGCCTATTGCGCTCTGCGCTGCTCCAACACCGCGTCCAAATCAAACCTGAACGTTGGCCGAGACGCCGTCTCTAGGTCTGCCAGCTCCGCCTCCGTCGTCGTCCTCGAAGCAACAGACACGCGGACCGGACGCCCTGGCACCGCAACATCACGCAGAGGTCGCACAGAGACAATGTCAGTGTCCGGGTGAACAACACGGGTACGGAGAGCGGCCTTGCGCGCGTAGGTCGGGGCCGGAACCGGCACGTAGTCCCATTCCGAACCGCTAGCCCGCGCCACACTCCGCTCTTCTTGAACCGCCGTCTCCTGCGACTCAGCCATCTCAGAGCGGGCAACACCCTTGGTGTCGAACGCTCTCTTCAACTTGGCTGAGGCTCGCTCGCCATCCCCAGCGGAAGCACCCGGCTCTTCCTGGCTTGCAGAACCCTGGTCTTGCGCTACCTCCGGCTTCACCGACTCAACCACACGCTCTTCCAAGACATCTTGGGTGACTCTGCCCGACTCTTCAAAGGTGGTGGTGCGCTCTTCAACCTCAACGCGCGAGCTTTCCTCCGCTACCGTCGGAGCGCTTTTGGAACTGCCTCCCCTAAGGATTTCTCTGAGCTCAGCGAGCCGCGTGTTCTCCGCCTCTGTCTGACGCTTCGTGCGCTCCCCCGCCATCGCAGAAGTAACCAGGGTGATGACCAAGAAAACAGCAGGAAGCGCAACCCACGGCCAACCAATAACTGAGAACGCGGCCAGAACCACGACTAGAACGGTCGCCACGACGCTGACTCCCGCGGTCAGCAAACGCCGCTTGGCCGCATAGGATTCGTTAGCTATTCTCGCGGCCCTTTTAGCTCGTAGCGCCGAGTATTCTCGGACTGCTCGATGTTCGCCAGCGGTGCCCACACCGCGTGACCGTAGCGGGTCCCCTGAACCCCTGGGGGTCTGCTCGCTCATGCCGATTCCTTCCACAACGTTTCGTGCGCCCTCCGCCGTAAGCAGCGGCCCCGCAGAACTCCCAGAAAGCCCGCTATCGACGCCAACCTGGCCCGCGGTGCCCTGCAGCAACACCAGGTGGTCCGAGAACCGGTCCGTGTCACGAGAGGAGACCGTCGCATAGCGTCGCCTTGACCGCACAGGGAGCACGTAGACCATCAGCATCGCCGCTACCATCGCGACAATTAGACCAGCAGCTTCCACATCCCAAACATATTGCGTGAAGCGGGCAAGGACGCCCCGCCACTCCGGTCGCGGTTGAAACTAGAAGCCAGGGGCGCCGTTTCGGGGAGGACGTGGAGGATGTCGCAGGGGAGCCTCAACCACGCAGATCCCTAGCGCGGCCAAGCGCAAGCGCCTCAACCATTGAAGATTGCTCAAGATCTTCGCTGTCGACCCCGAAAGAAATGTGATCGGCCCAACGGCCGGCGATCGACATGTATCTGGGCTTGTACCCCTCTTTTCGCAAACCTAGCCGTTTGCACAGCCCCAGGGATGGACCGTTTTCAGGTCGAACATTGATTTCCAGTCGGTGGAGCCCCAGATCTTTGATGACCATGTCGATCACTGAAGCGACCGCGAGCGACGTCACCCCACGCCCCGCCCAATGCTCCCCTATCCAGTAGCCCAGAACGCCCTCGCTCATTGCCCCGTGTTGGACAGCTCCAATCGAGACGGTCCCAGCGATCTGTCCGTCCACTTCGATCACGGTAAGGAGCCCCGTGCCGTCCCTCATCGATTTGTCCATGGAACGCGCATACTGCCCCCACGTCGGCGGAAGCTCAGTTGACCCGGGGGGCACTGTCGCCTCCCAGGGAGCGAGCCACTCTCGGTTAGCTCGACGTACCCTCTCTGCCTGAAGGGAATCACTGCCGGTCGCCGGACGAACACTCACCTTCTGGACGTCGCTGCCTGGCGGGAGGAGACCAGCAAGTTGCTCGCCCTGGTACGTGCGCTCCAGCGAACCTGCGCGCCTGCCCCAGATCCGCGAGTTGCGAGTCAGGCGGAAAAACTGTCCCACTACTGTTCCAGCAACAAGCAGGTGAGTTCGTCGCCTGCGTTCACCCGCGTCGTTTCCTCTGGAACTATGGCGAGGGCGTTCGAGGAGGCGAGTGCCGACAACCACAGTTTCTCCGGGCCACCCATGACTTCCGCACGGTATCCGGTGCGGGGGGAACCGTGGAGTTTGACCCGAACGAACTCACGGTGGCCCGGGGGAGAATCCCAGCCTTGGTCCACGAGTCCCTTCACGGCACTCCTGTTGATCTTCTTCTGCCCCTGCATTTTGCGAAGGGCTGGGCGCACGTAGATCTCGAAACAGACCTGCGCTGCGACGGGATCCCCCGGGAGCGCAAAGACCGGGACGTCCGCGCCATGGTCTGTCGGGACTGTGCCAACACCAAGCATGTGGCCGGGCCAGGCCGCGACATTGTCGAAGCGCACGTCCCCCAGGGAACCGAACACCTCACGCACCGTGTCTGCGCTCCCGAAGGAGAGTCCGCCCGTTGTGATTATGAGGTCGGCCCGCATCAACTGGTCCTCGACAACGTCGCGCAGTCTCTGCCGTTCGTCAGGGACCGCGGCCACCCGGTAGGCGACCACCCCCAGTTCTCCAACCGCTGCCGCGAGCATGTGACCGTTGGCGTCAAAGACTGTCCCTGGCGAAGCTTGCGAGCCAGGTTCAATGAGCTCGTCGCCGACAGAGAGGATCACGACGCGAGGCTGCGGGTGGACGACAACCCGGTCCCTACCGACGGCCGCCAGAGCCGCCACGTGTGCGGGCGCTAGGCGGGTGCCGGATCGAAGGATCGTCGCGCCTTCCTCGAAATCTTCTCCCCTGGATCGGACGTTGTCTCCCTGCCCCACGGGGCCAACAAGCGTCACCTCTGAGGTCCCTAGGTCGGTGAGGTCGAGGGGAACGACAGCGTCGGCGCCCATCGGGACGGGAGCGCCGGAAGCGATGCGTATCGCCGAGCCGGGCACAAGCGCCTCCACGTCGGTCGATCCCGCACCGACCTCAGACGTAACCATTAGTCGCGTGGGGACAGAAGCGGAAGCGGACGCCGTGTCAGAGCTCAGGACCGCGTAACCGTCACAAGCTGCAACGTCGGTGAGCGGGTGGGAGAAGGGGGCGACAACATCCTCGGCCAAAACGCAACCCATTGCGTCACCCAGAAGTAGGTCTAGCGGCGGCTGTTGGGCGGCCACTGAGAGGCAATCTTGGTAAAACTCCGCAACTGAACGCATGGGGACAGTCTCTCACCTGACGGGAGGAAACTTGCAAGACAAACCGTGGTGGCCAGGGGGACCGCAGTGAGGCAGAGTGGGACGGTGAGCGCGAAACAGAAGAGAGTGTGGAGGAGGCCGGCCCTGGCGGGGCGGCGGGCCCGGATGGCCAAGCACTGTCCTAGGGGTGGGGAGCAGCTGGCTGAACGGACACTTAGTCTGTTTCATCTTCTGGGGTTGGAGCAAAGCGACGGGTCCGTGAGCATTTATGAGGCTTTTGCGTCGGAGCCGGATACCTCTTATCTACGTTCTGCGTTGGAGCAAGAGGGCTGGCAGGTTGTTGTCCCGAACCCAGACTTCCCGTCGTCGCGGGTGGCGCCGTTTGTTGAAGACTTCGATGGAAGTTTTGTGTGCTCCTCATCCGGCCCGGAAAGCCCCAACATCGCTGCGATCGTGCTGCCCGGTTTGATCTTCGGTGAAGACGGGGCTCGGTTAGGACGTGGCGGTGGCTGGTACGACCAGGCGGTGGACTGGGTCTTCCAGGCTCAGGATTCACGTCCCGTCCTGGTGGGGCTCTGCTTTGACGGTGAGCTGCGCGGCCCGGGGCTAGTGCCAGTCGAAACCCACGACGTCCCCATGGACTACGTGGTGACCCCTAACAGAACGGTCGCAGTCTCCTAACAGGAACTCCCAAAAGGCGTTGTCCACAGACTGCGCTTTGGTTTTGTCCCGGCGCTCCCTATTAGCGGAGTCTTTGGGCATGGAGATTCGAAAACGCAGCCCGGGCAACTCCCGCGTTATGGGACGACTGTTTCCACTGGCGGCCGGGACCCTCGTGGTTATCGCCATGGTCGCGGCGATCCTCGCTTTGCGTCCCGCTGACTCCGGGAACGCAGTTTTGGTCGCAGCAGATGACATTCAAGCCAATCAGAGCATTGAGCCAGGGCAAGTGCGGGCCGCCTTCGTCCCATCCAGCGCGACTCCCGATGGTGCGCTGAGCAAGCCGGAGCAGCTCAGTGGTCTGGTAGCGCCACACCCGCTACCGCGGGGGACGGTTCTGACTCGTGCCAACCTGGTGTCGAAAGCAGACATCCTTCCCCCCGGGAGTGCCACCATTCAACTGGAACTTGGACCAGGAGCACTCGGAGTAGAGGCTGGGGACAGCGTGCAGGTCTGGGGACCGCCCGAAGCGTGCACACTCGCGGAAGGCGCGGTTGAGCTGTTGGAACGACACGCAAGGGTCCAGGCTGTGAACGCTGCAGAATCATCAATGCTGTCAGGAAACTCAGGAAGCCTCGTGACCCTGACCGTCTCGGAAACTGCGGTCCCGGACGTTCTGTGCGCAGCCCACTCGGGCGCTGTCCACCTGGTCCGCACCTCCGGGTAAGAACCGGAAACCCTCACCAGTGTGGAGGGACGTCCTCTATTAGGCGCTGGTCATTCGAGTCGGACCGCGAAGATCCCTCACGTTCTAGCCGAAAGCCGTCCGGCGTAGCGACCGCTTCCAGAGGGTCAGCTATCTCGCCGGAGTCCACTAGTGCCTGGTCCACGGGTGAAAGGTAGAAGGCTGCGCGACGCTTCGAAACCTTTGTCGATTTTCTTCCCTCTTGCGAGGAACCTTCCGTGTCAGTTCCGGACACGACGCACCACAGTTCGCAGGACAGCGTCGGTTTGCACGCCTCTCCGTGTGATCCCTAGCTCCTCCCGCAGTTCGTCGACCATTTCTTGGTCGTCCCTGCTGACCCCGTCGCGTAGGATCCACCTGGCCATTTCGTCAAGCTGATCGTCGCTGTAGGCAGCTAGCGGTAGGCCACTGGCGTAAGGCGGCCTTGGGCCGCGAAGCTTGACGGAGTCGAGTTCCCCAAGCTCGCTTGCCCAGACGTCCAGGGGTTCCTGCGTCCCGGGGCCGGTATCGAGGATCGCTAAGGTCCCTGTTACGTCAAGTTCAGTGACGCGTCCGGTATCGGGCTCCCCCACTTCCTGATTCTCCGGGCTGTCAGCAGAAGCCCCCGCACCAACAAACGGGACTCCCAGTGCGCGTGCAGCCGCGGGAGTGTGAGGCAAACCCAGGCGCGTGTAGTACTCGTCGACAGCATCCAAAGCAAGCTGGACAATCTCTTGTGCTTCCCTGTTCGGGTCAATAAAGACCGACATGGAAAGCGCCGTGTGAACCTTCCACCCCTGCTTTTCAAGCAGCTGAGGCCAGTGCCTGCCACGGACCCGAAGGGAAGGCTCAGAGATGTATGAGTCGTCGTCGGTGAGAACAGCCACCAAGAGTTCGTTGGGCACCTCGGGGTGACCGATCGCAAGGGGGATCACCAGCCCGCCCTCAACGCCCAGGTTAGGAACAACGCGGAGACCAAGCCTGTGGAGGCGCTCCGCAAGGTCCACTAGCAGATGTGGTGGGGCCTGTGGTTCCTGGTCATCCTCAGCAACCGGGAGGCTGGTCAGCCCGGACTCGGCCGCCGCCAGCATGTCGATGAGGATCCGTGCGCCATCGTGGCGGAGCCTTGAAGAATCCACGTCTCCCGCACGCAGCGAGGAAACGATGGTCACGTCACCACGCAACCCCTGTACTAAGTCCTGCATCATTTCGACGCCATCGTCCGTAGAGAGGGCACCGAAATCGTGGATGACGCGACCGTGAGGAGTCTTTGCAAAACCAACCGAAACAATCACCCGGTCAGCTTGTGTAGCGGCGAGGTCGGCGGGTGTCTTGAGGAGTGAAGGCAGGCCCCCAGCCGCGGCAACCGCGTCGGCAAACTCCGGGTAGTCCTCACCGTGTTTTCGCACGGCAAGCGCCAAGTTCTCCGCGTGCCGTGGGCTGAAAGCCACAACAGCCAGCTTTTGATCGGGGTGATCGCGAAGTGCCGTTGCCATCAGCTCCACAACCGCGGCTGCCTCAGCTGCTGACGTCTCGATCGCATGGACACCAGGAGCTGGTAGGCCCCGTCCGTCCACTGTCACGAAATCGAAGGGCTTTGTCGCTTTCGGAGAAGGCACAATCAGCTGGTCGCTCGCACCGTCGTGCAGGGCCAGGATCTCCGTGAACACGTGCCCCGGACCGCCGCTTTCACGCGGCAGATCCAAGCGCGGCAACGCCTCCACCAGTGCTGCTGCGGCCGAACCTGGAGGGCCTCCACGGGAACTTAGGACTGCGACTACTTGGCTTGCCCGCTCAAGTAGTGGCGCCAGCTCCCCCGGCGTCACGTTGGGCAGGTCTCCCAGGACCAGCGAACCCACCGGGCGGCTCGGCTGGACCAGGTCTAGCACTTGGGCCGGACCGCAGACGACCACAGGAAGCAAATCCCAAGGAAGGGCCATCGAAGCAAACAGGTCCCGAGGTGTCTCGCCTGCACCCAGCCTGGCCAAAAGCTCCTCTTGCTGCTCAGGGTAGAGAGCAAGCGTGTCCAGGCCGCGCGCTGATACTCGCTGTTCAAGTGCGGCTCCTAGGGAATCCACCTGTCGGGCGTCAAGTTGACGGGCCTGCTCAAGCAGACCTGTGAGCATCGCGGGATCGAACCCTCCAAGCCTTGGGTCTTCGGCAAGCATGAACCCCAGCGCTGAAGCCCACCACGCGAGGTCCAGCTCCAGCCCCAGGCTCGCCCCATCGATTCCGCGAGCGCGCAGGTCCATCACCAGGTCGTGCAAGCCCAACGCGTCCAACTCATCTAGAACGCCAAGCAGCTCCGGAATCTGTGTAGCCCCTTCCGGGTCCTCATAAAGAGCGGAAATGATCCCCGCGAGCTCGTCAACCGGCAGCGACTCGAGTTCTCCGTACACGGGCTCCAGCAGGGGCTTGACCTTCTCAAGGTCCTCATGCAGTTGTTTGAGGGAAGCCTGCAATGTCTCAAGGTTCTCGGGGACCGCCGGGAATGAGTCCGCAGATGAGCGAGCTTTAGTCCACTGGTGACGAACAGCCTGAGCTGAGACCAGCTCGGCGTGGAGGTCTTTCACGTGGACGCCGGTGCGCACAGAATCTTTCGCCTGCCTCTGGAGAGAACGCAGCGCACTGCCCTTAAGGTTGATGTTTCGCGCTTTCCGCCACTGCTTCGGCGCGGTGGCAACGACCATGTCTGCGGGGGAGCGTTCAAGGACTTGCGGCACGAAGATGTCCAGCGTGTCACGTACGCGAATCAGCAACTCCAGCTGGTCTTCCCATTCGCTGAGCGTCAGTGCGCCGATGAGTTCGGTTTGAGCTGGGGCGACAGCCATCTGCATGCGGACCGCAGGGAATGCTTGCTCATCCAGCCGGCCCAGCGCCGCCAAAACGTCGCTGACCTCCGTGGGATCTTCAATCACAACACCTGTCCACGGGCTGACGGGCATTTCAGGCTGGAACAAGCCGAGCGCGGATGCTTGCTCCAACAGCTCGCCTGCGCGCTTCCCACCGTCCACTGCCAAAGTAGACAGGGTTTCCATGGGGAAACGCAGGGAGGTCGAGGGAGGGTCTGCGAGCGAAGTCAGGTCTGTGAGAACCTGAAGCGCGTCAAACGGGGAAACGCCCCAGGGCTCGAAGTCTTCGTGTAGCGCCGCAGTGTGGTCGCTTAGGGCCGTGCGGGCGCGCTCCAGCTTGACTCTGTCCGAGTTGAGCTCCGGGTCGGGTGGCAGTGAGAAGTCGCCCGAGGCTGCCCGAGTGAGCTGTTCCCTAGTCGCCGCCTGGTCCGCGTAGACCGAGAGGTCCGCGACCACCGACCGTGCTCCCGCTTCCTCAAAAGTGCGAAGAAGCTCCGCGTGTTCCTCGGCTCCACTCACGACGACTACGACAGTGTTGCCGGAACTGGTGAGCGCTGCCGCGATCGAGGCACGCGCTGCGCTCTGCCCAACCCCGCCAGGCGCCAACACGACCGCTGAAAGCCCTGCCTCCAGTTGCTCAATAACCTCAAGTGTCTTCGGGGACTGGTCCCCAAGCCCCAGTTCATGCCAGGGATCGCGGTCAGCTAAGTTCGGTTCGCGTTTCCCGGCGAGGAGGGACGCCCGGGCTGCCTGATCCCCGCTGAGCGCAAGAACCACGGGGCTCACGCTTTGAGTTTCTAGCCTCTGTAGCTCCTGGTACATGCGGGCGGCCGGGTGCGCATAGATCCCAAGGCCAAGCCCCTCCCGCACCGCAAAGCCGGGGATATCGATGCCCGCTTCGCGGATCACCTCCAAAGCGGCGGCGGGTAAGAAGCCTTCGGGACCGTTCATGGCTTCTGCCAGTGCGCTCATGTCAAGACCAGCACCGGACTCGCTGATCTTCCTGACCAGAGTGCTTGAAAGCTCGACCCCGGGCAGGAGTTGAAGAGTTAGTGCACCGTCGATATCTTCCGCAATGGTTGCGGGCCTCATGAGCACCGGAGTTTCGCTGCTTGAACCATCCCAGGTCGCAGTGCCAATCGCTAGCTGGACGTCACCTTTCCCGTAACGCCCCCGCAAGTCCCCAACCTTCTTGCGGAGTTTTGAAATGCCGTCAGACGCACGCTTCAGGGAGTGGGGTTCACGGATGAGGGTTGGGAGCCGGGTCGGGTGGTCGACGTAGAGCTGCGCCAGCCCCCCCGGATGGGCATCTTCTAGCGCAACGCGCAGATCCCGGAGTTCCTGCGTTTCGTCCTGGAGTGTCCGCGCTAGGCTACGTCGCCAGGCGATGATCGAATCGCCCAGGGTAGGCAGAGGCTCCGCCTCTTCTGGCGCCGCCGGACCCGGTTGGTTCGCAGGCAGTTCTGGCTCGGCGTCCGCAAAGTCGCGGTCGCCGACCTCGCCGTGTCTTTCGTCGGCCCGCCGTCTAGAGAAGAAACTTGACACCACAAAGTCAGACTAACGACCTGGCCCGCAAGCGGGCGCAGGCTTGCCGTGCAAGCTGCAGTCAGCCCCGAAAATCGGGCATAGGGCGGCCGACGCCGAGCAGGGAACTGATGGCGGAGGCGGCGCGGATGCCGGCTTTGCCGTCGCCGTAGGGATTCGTGGCTTGTGCCATCCTCTGGTAAGCCCTCTGGTCGCTAAGCAGGGTGGTGACCTCTTTGATGATCCGATCCCGGTTCGTTCCAATGAGTTTCACGGTCCCGGCGCTTAGCGCCTCTGGACGTTCCGTGTTCTCACGCATGACCAGGACGGGTTTGCCTAGGCTGGGTGCTTCTTCTTGGACCCCGCCGGAGTCGGTGAGGACCAGGTAGGAGCGCGCCATCAGCACGGCGAAATCTGCGTAGCTGAGGGGGTCGACTAAAGCGACGTTGGAAAGCCCTTCAAGTCGGGAGCGGATTTTCTCGCGAACCAGTGGGTTCTTGTGCATCGGGAAGACGATGGTGAGGTCTGGGTTCGCTTCAGCGATGGCCCGAAGTGCATCGGATATGTTCTCTATGGGCGCTCCCCAGTTTTCGCGGCGATGAGCAGTCACCAGCAGCACGCGCTTGGCAGTTTCCAGGCGTGCTTGCAGTTCTGGGTCTGAGACTACGTCGCGGCTAGAAACAACAGATTGGAGAGCATCGATGACGGTGTTGCCGGTGACGCGGATGTCGGAAAGACGCACTCCCTCGTGCAATAGGTTGTCACGACTGGCAGACGTTGGTGCTAAGTGGAGGGTCGCGATCTTGGAAAGAAGCAGTCGGTTCGCTTCTTCGGGGAAGGGCGAGGAAATGTCGCCGGACCGCAGACCAGCCTCCAAGTGGACCAGCGGAACTTGCCGGTGGAAGGCAGCGAGTCCCGCTGCCACGGCACTGGTGGTGTCCCCTTGCACCACAACTGCGTTAGGGCGTTCCTGTTCAATCAGGCCGTCGACGCTTTCGACAGTCGCAGCAAAGACCTTGGATAGGGTCGCGCCGGTCTCTGCGATGTCCAGGTCGAATCTCGGGGAGATCCCGAATGCCGCGTTGAGCTGGTCGAGCCCTTCGCCGCGCTGACCAGTAACGACAGGGACCACGTCGATCCTGGGGTGTTGTTCCAGCTGCGCGATGAGGGGCGCAACCTTGATCGCTTCAGGACGCACGCCGTAGACGACCAGCACTTTGCGTTTCCCCATGGTCCCAGTCTGCCAGGACCGCGGCCCCCATTCCGGGGGCTCCTTGGAAAGGTCTTTGTGCCCTCGATACGATTCGAACGTACGACACCCGCTTTAGGAGAGCGGTGCTCTATCCCCTGAGCTACGAGGGCTTACCGGCTAGGCCGGAAACAGTCCAAGGCTAGCACCGCGAAAGGGGGGTGGAGCAATAGGTCGTGCGTCTCGCTTGTCGCGATGCGCAGCCAAAACGGAAGGGACGACACGCAGCCAAAACGACAGCCTACGTTTCGGCCGCGGGTCCTATCCCGAAAACCTGAGGGCAACGCCGCGATCCACGAACGACACGCAGCCAAAACGGAAGGGACGATGCGCGGCCAAACGAGGTTAGGGGCGCTCCCAGGAGTACGCCGGTCCTCGGTTCTTATCTCGATGACGCGACGGCACAGTCATCACCGGGCAAACTGAGTGGTGAAGCACCGCCTGCGACGTTGACCCAAGAAGCAGTCCAGCGAAACCGCCCCTACCCCTGGTACCAACAACAACCAGGTCAACAGCAGTTGAAAACTCCGTCAACAAAGCAGCAGGGCTCCCGTCCAACGCGTGGCGGCTAACCTGCACCTCACGGTTCCCTTTCGCCTCAGCGATAGAAACATCCATGGAGCCCCTGATGTCGTCAATGAGCTCCTGGTGATTGATCGGCGCCGGGATCCAAGACAGTCCCGCAACCCCCGGCGTAGCAATAGGCACCGCAGCCACCACCGTCAGGCCAGCGTCCCACACCACGGCCTCATCAACCGCCTTCTCAAGAGCCGTCGAGGCAATCTCAGAACCGTCAACACCAACAACGATCCTTTCAACCGGCGTGAACGGCTTACCTTCCTTATGGGTCGGCACCACCACGACCGGGCAGCGGGCGTGCGCTGGGACAGCTGAAGAAACAGAGCCGAGCAAGCGATCAGTGAACCCCCCGCGTCCGCGAGAGCCCAACACAATCATGTCGGCTTCCTCGGAAAGCTCGGTCAGGACGCTAGCGGGATCCCCAACCTCAACCTGCTTCGCGATCTTCACCCCGGTGTCGGCTAGCGCCAACTCGGCGTCCGCGACGATCCGTTCCGCGTTCGCCTGGAGCGCGTGGTCATCCAGCATGGAAAGCCCACCGTCCAGGGCAACTGAAGAGTAGGAGGCGATAGCGTAAGCGCAGACAAGTGTCAGCGTTCCCCCGCTATGCGCTACACGGTCCGCAGCCCAACGGGCCGCCTGCAATGATTCGTCCGAGCCGTCAACACCTGCAATGACTCGTGGCTCGTATCCCATTTTCTCGCTCCTCTTCGGCGTCTTTCGCTCTCCATCTTGCCCTAAGTTCTGCCGTCCCCAAAGGAAAACGTGGGGGCATTTACCGCGGCCGAGTCACCCTTCTGGGTTTTGCCGTTCCTCACGACGGTAAAGTCGGATCGCTGTGTATTTCGCTAAAGCGTTCTGGGCGAAAGAGTCAAAGAGCATCAGTGCTCCCGCCGCTGTCCCCATCTTGGCCAGGGCGCCACGGCTTCCTTCGCGTTTCCGGAAGGCAAACAGCAGCCCAACCCCGGCCAGTGCTTCCGCACCGGTAGCGACGGGGATCAGCCACGGCTTCGAAGTGATGAGGTCGGTGTAAGCGTTCCAAAACTTGGAGCCATCGTGTTTTTCGTCGATCAGGATGTCGACACTGCGCCCAATGGCGTTAGAAATACCGCGTGCATGGTGCAAGCTAGCGCCCGAGATCTGCTGGACACTGATGTGTCCCAGAAGGAACTCGGCAATGTCTGCCTGCAAACCCAAAGCCGCAACGAACTTCCTCACTGCTTCGGGGCCACGAAGAGCGGAGGCCTCAACTGCCGCTTCGACGTCGACACCCGGGACAGCTTCGTGGATCAGAAGAATGTCAGAGCGGGAACCAACCAGGCCAGCCACGTTTTCTGGGATGTCGTTCTCCCACCCCTTCGCGCCCGCAACAGTCAGCTCTTCCATGCCCCAGTTGTAGCTGATCACGCTTTCGGGGTCGTCGGAGCCCGCAAAGAACGCCTTAAACTCGTCCCCCTTCATGGAGAGGACGACCACCGGGAGGTCCCCGAAATACCAGTCCTCACGGCTACTGGGAAGTTGCGCCGCAAGCATCCGTTTGTCGCCAGGCAGCGGAAGCTCCGCAATGTCGACGCCCTCAAACGCAGCAAGCAAAGGAATAGCGGAAGGCGGGGTGTGCCCGATCTCAACGAGCCTGACCAGTTCGTCAGTGCCTCTCTTTTCCGCTTGCTCGACCAGTGCGGCACTCTGATCCTTATCCATAGCGAAGAACGAGGCGTCCCCGATCATCACTTCGCCGCGCAAGGCTTCAGCGAGTTCGCGAACCAGATCGACAACCTGCTGGCCAGGCTGCAGGTTCTTCGCGCGCTTAGGAAGAGTGGCGACAGCGCCGTCTGAGACTCCGACGACCAGCCCGACCAGGGACGGCGTTGCGTCAAACCAGTCAAGCTTTGCGACGACTCCGCGGCTTTGGAGTTCCGTAGCCAGATCCTTCGGATCAAGGTCCGGGGCAATAACCATGCCCTCAACCCGGGACCAAGTGTCTTCGGTCATTGTCTTCCCTTCCGTCGCGCTTTGCGAGGTTTCCTACGGTGTTTCAGTGCCCGGAAAAGTCCTTCCGGGCAAGTGACGCGATTGCCGGCCCAAGCAGCTCCTGCGCCGGGCCGGCAACCAGCGTGACTACATAGCGGTGCCGGCGCTGCCGAGACGTTCGCACGCTTCGACGACGCGAGCCGCCATGCCGGCTTCAGCGGCCTTGCCCCACGCGCGGGGGTCGTAAGCCTTCTTGTTGCCGACGTCGCCGTCAACCTTCAGGACCTGGTCGTACTTCTCAAACATCCAGTTCGCAACGGGACGTGTGAAGGCGTACTGGGTGTCGGTGTCAACGTTCATCTTGATGACGCCGTTCGCAACTGCGGTTGCGATTTCTTCGGCTGAAGAGCCAGAGCCACCGTGCATGACCAGGTCGAATGGGCGGTCGCCCACTTCGTACGCTGCACCAACGGCTTCCTGGATTTCACCCAGGATCTCCGGACGAAGCTTGACCGCACCCGGCTTGTAAACACCGTGCACGTTGCCGAAGGTGAGTGCTGTCAGGTAGCGACCCTTTTCACCGAGGCCCAGGGCAGCGGCGGTCTTCATGCCGTCTTCCACCGTGGTGTACAGCTTCTCGTTGATTTCAGCCTTGACGCCGTCTTCTTCGCCGCCAACAACACCGATCTCGATTTCCAAGATGGTGTCAGCAGCTTCCGACATCGCCATCAGCTTCTCAGCGATTTCCAGGTTTTCCTTGAGCGGAACAGCGCTGCCGTCCCACATGTGAGACTGGAACGCGGGCAAGCGTCCTGCCGCAACCTCAGCTGCTTCGATTTCCAGCAGCGGAATCACCCAGGACTCCAGGTTCTGCTTCGCGCAGTGGTCGGTGTGAAGGGCGACCGTAATCGGGTAGTTCTTAGCAACCTCGCGAGCGTATGCTGCCATGGCGAGCGAACCAGCAACCCGGTCCTTAATGGTGCTCCCGGACCAGTACTCTGCCCCGCCAACCGAGACCTGGATGATCCCGTCAGAGTCCGCTTCGGTGAAACCTTCCAGCGCCGCAGTTAGGGTCTGGGAAGAGGTTACGTTGATGGCCGGGTAGGCGAAGCGGTCACGCTTTGCCCGGTCAAGCATTTCTCTGTATACCTCAGGTGTTGCGATCGGCACTAGTTACCTCCTGATTTACGGCACCCTGCGGGCACCTGTCTACTCTCTGTGCACCTCATTGTCCCACAACAGGCCGCGGAAAACGGCCCTAGTTCGCGCTCGAACCTCGGGTCACCCACGCCCACATCGCGATCGCGGCTGCGTGCCCGACGTTGAGCGATCTGGTGGAACCGTATTGCGTGATGTGGTGGACGCTTTCGCACGCCTCAAGCATTTCGGGGCTGAGTCCCCCACCCTCCTCACCAAAAACAAGGACGGCGTTAGGGGGCAGCTCAGCTTCCTCCAAAGGAGTTGACCCGGGCAGGTTGTCAATCCCGACGACTCTAAGGCCCCGATCCGCCACCTCCTTCGCGAACTCTTCAACTTCTGCGTGATGCACGACGTCCATGTACCTGTCCGTGACCATGGCTCCCCTGCGGTTCCAGCGTCTGCGTCCAACAATGTGGACGCGGCTGGCGCCAAGAGCGTTCGCTGTGCGGACGATGGAGCCGATGTTAAAGTCGTGCCCCAGGTTCTCAATCGCGACCTCGTACCCCAAAGAGGCGGACTGGATGTCCTTCGCGATCGACTCTCTTTTCCAGTAGCGATACTGGTCCTCCACGTTGCGGTAGTCGCCTTCGGCCAGGAGCTGTGGGTCCCAGTGGTCCCCCTCGGGCAGCGGTCCTTCCCACGGTCCAACGCCGCGCCTGGGCTTTTCTTCTTCTTTCACGGCACCTACATGTGGGGTAGCAAACGCATCGCGGCGCGCTGAATAGTACGAGGAACAGCGCGTTGCACACCGGAGACAACCTTGTAACGCAAGGTGGGCGTGAAGACAACGCGTCCCTTCCTAGAGGCTGCAAGTGTCTGAGTGACAACCTCGCTGGCGCTAGTCCAAGCGAGGGCAGGCGCTCCCGTGTAGTCGGCTCCCGCACGCTCGTGAAACTCGGTTCGGACAAGTCCAGGCATCGTCGCAGTCACACTAACCCCGCTGCCTTGCAGCTCGGCTGCCAGCCCCTGGGAGAAAGAGCGGACCCACGCCTTATGAGCGGAGTACGGCCCCATGCCGGAGTCGGCAGCTACCGAAGAAACGTTGATTATTCGCCCGCGCCCTGCAGCCCTCATAGTGCTGCCCGCGGCGTGGCACGTCTCCATGACCGCGCGGACCATGACGTTTAGGGCCTGGTTTTCCTCTTCCAGACTGGTCTCCAGGAAGGGGGTTGAGATCCCGAATCCGGCTGCGTTCACCAAAACCTCAACTGCCGGGGTCTGCCGCAACCGTGCTGCAACCTTCGCGGTGTCCTCCGCCTTCCCAAGGTCAGCAACAAGCACTTCAGTGCTCACGCAGTGCCTGTCGCGCAGCGCCTCACCAATCTTTTCTAGCCGCTCGCAAGAGCGCGCCACTAAGACAAGGTCATAGCCTTCCCCTGATAGTTGACGTGCGAACTCCAGGCCCATGCCGGAACTGGCCCCGGTGACCAATGCTGTACTCACTCCTTCATTCTAGGTCTCCCCTCCAGCCCGTTATGGTTGGGGTATGAGGATCGCAACCTGGAACATCAACTCCATTAGGACCCGCATCGACCGAGCCACCGCGTTCCTGGAGAGGTCGAACGTTGACGTTCTGGCCCTGCAGGAAACCAAGTGCCGGGATGACCAGTTCCCGCTGCTGCCCTTTGAGGCATTGGGCTACGAGGTAGCGCTGCACGGCTTGAACCAATGGAACGGGGTCGCAGTGGCCTCCCGACTCCCCATTCTGGACGTCCAGGTCGGCTTCCCAGGAATGCCGTCTTGGGGCGATCCCGCAGTCCAGGAAGCTCGCGCGCTCGGCGTCACTGTCGAAGGACCCTCGGGCGCGAAAATCGTGAACTGGAGTCTCTACGTCCCTAACGGGCGCGAACTTGCCGACCCCCACTACGACTACAAGCTGGAGTGGTTGGCGCGGCTTGCCGACTACGCCTCGTCCATCCTGAAAGAAGACCCTGAGGTTCAAATGACCCTGATGGGTGACTGGAACATCGCTCCCCTTGACGAAGACGTTTGGGACACGGAGTTCTTTGAGGGACGCACGCACGTGAGTGCCCCGGAAAGGGCTGCATTCAAGCGGTTTGAGGACGAGGGGTTCGTTGAAGTCACCCGCCCCCTAGTCGACAACTACACCTACTGGGACTACCAGCAGCTGCGGTTCCCGAAGAACCAGGGCCTGCGGATCGACTTCATCTACGGTTCGCCCGCGCTCGCTAAGCGGGTTGTCGGAGCAGAGATCGACCGGAATGAACGCAAGGGTAAGAAGCCCTCGGACCACGTCCCCGTGATCATCGAGCTCGACTAACCCTCGCGCGCCGCCTGCAATATCTGCTCACCGAGCACAGGCCAGTTCTGCTTGTGCCACTCCCCAAACGGGCGATCCCCCAAGAAGACCGCACCGACTTCCGCGACCGGGTCAACCCACAGAAACGACCCCGACATTCCGAAGTGCCCAAAAGTGGCGGACGAGGCGGAAGGTGGGGTCCAGTGCGGCCTCTTCTCAGCCTTCAGTTCGACCCCTAACCCCCACGCGTTGTTCTTTTGCATCCCGTATCCCGGCAAGATTCCGCGCAGGCCCGGAAGAACGGGGGTGACCAGCGCTGACTGAGCTTTCGGATCCAGAAGATAGGGATCCATTAGTTCTTCAACAAGCAGCGTCAGGTCCAGGGCGTTCCCGAACCCTGAGCGGGCAGGGCTGCGAGGGATCACCGTAGAGCGCAAGCCCAGAGGCTGGTAGACCTGGTGGTCGAGCCACTTGGGGAGGGGCTCCCCCACAGCCTTGGCCACGGCGCCACCTAAGACTTCAAAGCCTTGGTTGGTGTAGATTCTGCGCCGACCGGGCGCGTCCCGGAAACGGTCACCGTCCCCCTCCACATCCAGACCGGATGAGTGGGAGAGCAGGTGGGCGTAGTTATACGCCCTGCCCTCCGGGTCTTCACCAACCTTGGTGGAGATGTCGAAGGCTCCCTCTTCCACCCCCCGCAAAGCACCGATCGAGGTGATGATCTTCGTGACCGAGGCTAGGGGAAAGACGTGAGCTAAGTCCCCCTGAGACCACACCGGCCGGCCCGTTTTGTCGACCGCGGCAATCGCGTGACGAAACGGGACCGGGTAGGTGCGTTCCGAGCCCTGACTCATTCGGCTAGCGGAACCACCTCAAGGTGGTGTCCGTCTTCAGCGACGCGGACGTCCACGGTTTGCCCGTCCTCGACTTCGTTCGCCAGGATCAGCATCGCCAAGCGGTCACCAATCTCTTTTTGGACCAGTCTGCGGAGCGGGCGGGCACCGTAGGCCGGGTCGTAGCCGTGGTCCTCAAGCCACTTGCGGGCGTCATCGCTGACCTCAAGAGAGATGCGACGGGCCTTCAAGCGGTGGGCCATTGCTGCAACCTGGAGGTCGACGATCTTGCCCAGTTCGTGCTTGTCCAAAGGCTTGAACAGCACGGTTTCGTCCAGGCGGTTCAGGAACTCTGGCTTGAAGGTTTGGCGGACAAGCGCCATAACCGCATCAGCCTTGCCCTCGTCCGAAAGGTCGCGATCAATCAGGAACTGGGAGCCGATGTTAGAGGTGAGGATCAGGATCGTGTTGCGGAAGTCGACGGTGCGACCCTGACCATCCGTCAGTCGGCCATCATCAAGCACTTGAAGCAGAATGTTGAAAATCTCCGGGTGAGCCTTCTCAACTTCGTCCAGCAGGACTACTGAGTAGGGGCGGCGGCGCACAGCTTCGGTGAGCTGCCCACCCTCGTCATACCCCACGTATCCCGGAGGGGCTCCAACTAGGCGAGCAACGGCGTGCTTCTCTCCGTACTCACTCATGTCGATGCGGATCATGGCGCGCTCGTCGTCAAACAAGAACTCGGCAAGCGACTTGGCGAGTTCGGTCTTGCCGACGCCCGTCGGGCCAAGGAACAGGAACGAACCTGTGGGACGGTTGGGGTCAGCAACACCTGCCCGCGAGCGGCGGACCGCGTCAGAAACGGCCTCGACAGCTTCCTTTTGCCCGATCAGGCGTTTGCCGATCCACTCCTCCATTTCAAGGAGCTTCTCGGTTTCCCCCTGCATCAGACGGCCGGTCGGGATCCCTGTCCAGGATTCGATGACTTCAGCAACCTCTTGGGGCCCGACCTTTTCGGCAATCATGAGCTCGCCGCCGGCTTCGGCCTTCTTGAGTTCGGCCAGTTCAGCGTCAGCGATTTGGTCCTCAACCTGGGGGATCTCCCCGTTTTGGATGCGGCCTGCTTCGGCCCAGTCTCCATCGCGGACAGCGATCTCAAAGGCAGTGCGGAGTTCGTCCAGCTTGGCGCGAAGGTCACCGACCTTGTTACGGCCAGCCTTCTCATTCTCCCAGCGCGCGGTGAGCGCGTGGAGTTCTTCGCCGCGGTTAGCGATTTCTTCGCGGAGCTTGAACAGCCTGTCTGCGGTTGCTTCGTCCTCGTGGTCCGGGTCAGATTCGGCCAGGTAGGTTTCTTCCATCTGCAAGCGCGAAAGCTCACGCTGTAGCTGGTCAATTTCGATGGGGCTGGAATCCAGCTCCATGCGTAGCCGTGAAGCCGCTTCGTCGATCAGGTCGATCGCCTTGTCGGGAAGCTGGCGACCAGCGATGTAGCGGTCGGATAGGTCCGCGGCGGCGACCAGGGCGCCGTCAGAAATGGTGACTTTGTGGTGGGCCTCGTACTTCGGGGCGATCCCACGCAGGATGGCGACCGTGTCTTCGACGGAAGGCTCCCCGACGTACACCTGCTGGAAACGACGTTCCAGAGCAGGGTCTTTTTCGATGTTTTCCCGGTACTCATCAAGCGTTGTGGCGCCAACCATTCGCAGCTCACCGCGGGCCAGCATAGGCTTGAGCATGTTGCCGGCGTCCATGGAGCCTTCTGAAGCTCCTGCACCGACGACGGTGTGCAACTCATCTATGAACGTGATGATCTGACCATCGGACTTTCTGATCTCGTCGAGGACAGCCTTGAGACGTTCCTCGAACTCTCCCCTGTATTTCGCGCCGGCAACCATGGACGCCAGATCCAGGCTGATCAGGGTGCGGTCCCGCAGGGAGTCGGGGACGTCGCCCTCAACGATGCGCTGTGCGAGACCTTCAACAACCGCTGTCTTGCCAACGCCCGGCTCGCCGATCAGGACGGGGTTGTTCTTGGTGCGCCGGGAGAGGACCTGGACAACGCGACGGATTTCAGAGTCCCGACCAATAACGGGATCCAGTTTGCCTTCACGGGCGGCTTCGGTGAGGTCGCGCCCGTACTTCTTCAGGGCTTCGAACGTGCCTTCAGGGTCGGCGGTCGAGATGGGTTCGGGGCGGAGCCGGTCCAGGTGTTCTTCGAGCACTTCTGGGGTTGCGCCGTCGGCTCGCAGGATTTTCCCGGCCTCAGTGTCGGAGGCGGCAAGTGCAATCAGGAGGTGTTCGGTGGAGACGTATTGGTCGCCACGAGCCTGCGCCCTCTTTTCAGCAGCGGTGATGACGTTCATCAGGGCCCGGGAAGTCTGGGGCTGCGCGACGGATGCGCCCGAGCTGGCAGGGAGTGCGACAAGTGCTGTGCGAACTTGGGCGCCGATCTCGCTGCGTTGAACCCCTGCTGAAGCCAGAAGGGAAATTGCGATTCCTTCGGGCTGTTCAAGCAACGCTTCCAGCAGATGGAGTGGCTCTACGGACGGGTTGCCGGCTGCGGAAGCCATTTGAACGGCTGAGCTGAGCGCTTCTTGCGCGCGAGTCGTTAGGTTCATGCTCATTTGTTATCCCTCTTCACCTGTGCGAGTTCTTCAGGACGGACTCTTGGCCTGCGCAGAGGCCAAAGACCAGTCTAGTTCTTCGGTCCTAGGTCTTGGGGGGCGAAGTGGGTGGCGATACGCAGGGAGCAGTCGTCACCCGCAGGGAAGCACGCGCTGGACACGCAGCCAAAACAGAACAAACCCGAATCGGCTGCGTGTGCAAAGGTTAGGTATGACCTCAGACCACACCGGCCAGCACGACACGCAGCCAAAACAGACAGACGCAGACCAACAGGACGCGCGGCCAAGACACGCGGAAGATAAACAGGATGCGCGGCCAAAACATGCGGAAGAGAGCCACGCGGAACAGAAGCACACAGGGCACATGGAGCGGCTGTTTCCCGAATTCCTAGAAGAAGTTACGGGCGAGGCAGCCCTCGCCTGGGTCCGGGAACGCAACGAACGCACCGAAAAACGCCTAGACCAGCAAAACGGAGACCAGCTCACGCCCCGCGGGAAACCCATTCCCTCCCTGAAGGAGCTGGAAGAAGACATCCTCTCCGTCCTTGACGATCCCGAGCGCATCCCCATGGTGCGGGTCCGGGGCGACTTGGCCTACAACTTCTGGACCGACGGCGACCACCCCCGCGGCCTTTGGCGTCGCCAAAAGTTCGAGGACTACCTGCGCGGTGGAGACAACTGGGAAATCCTGATTGACGTCGACGCCCTCTCCAAAGAAGATGACAAGTCTTGGGTCTGGCACGGCGCAGCGATCCTCTACCCGGAACGCGACCGAGCCCTAATCTCCCTCTCCGACGGCGGCTCCGACGCTGACGAAACCCGTGAGTTCGACCTAGCTACCAAGCAGTTTGTTAAAGACGGCTTCTTCAGACCTGTTGGCAAAGGATCCCTTTCCTGGATTGACCGCGACCACTGCTGGCTGACGCAACCGATGGGCCCAGAATCCACCTCGCCCTCCGGCTACCCTCTTCAAGCCCGGCTGCTCACGCGCGGTCAGGCATTAGAAGACTCCCAGCTCGTGCTCGCCGCCGACCCCGCATCCATGGGTGTCTTTGCCGGGTCTGGGTGGGATCGGATGGGCCAGCAACAGGTGGTGCAGGTGATGGAGGACTTCTACACTGCGGACACCTACTACCTGGCGGGCGGCTACCCGGAGATCTCTACCCAGGAGCCTGCGCTGCTGCCTGTTCCTCGTTCGTCCGAAGCTGCTGTCTGGAATGAGTGGACGACGGTGTGGCTTCGCGAAGATTGGGAGCGGCCTGAGGCAGACGAAACTTGGCGCGCAGGCTCGCTGCTTTCGTTCCTGACGGAAGAACTTCTTGCAGACCCACTGTCGGCTCCGGCCACAGCAATGTTCGAACCGACGGAAGAGGAGGTGCTTGAAGGTCTGTCGGCGACCCGGAACAAGATAATGCTCACCACCATCCGCCACGTGGTTCCGCGGATCACTGCGATGACACCCGCGGATGACGGCCGGTCTTGGACGTCGGAGGTTTTCAAGACTCCGCCAACCCCGGACCCCTACGTCACAACTGCGGTCAGCGCTGTCACCCCTCTTGAAGACGACCGCTTGTGGGTGGTGACGACCGGCTACACGTCTCCCTCGACCCTCTGGCTAGTCGACGACGCAGGAGAGTGGCACCTGGTGCGAAGCGCCCCCACCATGTTTGATGCGACCGGCATGGAGGTCACCCAGCATTTTGCTACCTCCGCGGACGGCACGAAAGTCCCTTACTTCCAGGTTGGATTTCCGGGCGACGGTCCCGCCCCCACCTTGCTTTACGGCTACGGCGGGTTCGACGTGAGCCTGCTGCCCAGCTACTCACCCGTCGCCGGGAAAGCGTGGCTAAGCGAGGGAGGTGTCTACGTCGTAGCAAACATTCGAGGCGGAGGCGAGTATGGACCAAACTGGCACAAGGCTGCACTCAAAGAGAAACGGCACCGCGCCTACGAAGACTTCGTGGCAGTCGCACGCGACCTGGTGGAACGCGGTGTCACCACGCCCGCGCAACTAGGCGCGCAAGGCGGCTCCAACGGAGGGCTGCTGATGGGGAACATGTACACGCAGTTCCCGGACGATTTCGGGGCCATCGTCTGCTCGGTCCCACTCCTAGACATGGGACGCTTCCACACGCTGCTTGCAGGGTCTTCTTGGATCGCAGAGTACGGGGACCCGGAGAAACCGGAGGAGTGGGAGTTCCTCAAGACCTTCAGCCCTGTGCACCTGTTCGACGAAGAGCGCGACTACCCACCCCTGATGCTGACGACATCAACAAAGGACGACCGGGTGCACCCCGCTCACGCAAGGGCGCTTGGCTACCTGACCGAACGCGCCGGCAAGGACACCCTGTACTTCGAGAACATTGAAGGCGGCCATGGAGGGGCCGCTGACAATCGGCAGCGAGCCCACAACCAGGCTCTGTCCTGGGAGTTCTTGTGGCAGGCTCTCACCGCCTAGCCGGGGGTCAGCCGCGAGACTAGTACGGGATGCCCTCATAGAAGGCGCGTCGAGCCTTGTTTCGTTTCACCAGCCAGATGATGCCGGCGATGAGCATGCCGAGCCCGATGACGCCGACCAGGGTCGCCCAGCCGAATGCAGCAAGACTGCTGCCAACCATGTCTGACATGAACTCGCCGTCCATCACCATGAGGGACGTCCCTGCGGGCAGCCCCGTGCATTGGATCGTGTAGCGGTCGTCAGTGAGCCCGCGTGCGACAAACATGCCGCCCGATTCGGTCTCAAAGGCCATGGGGATTTCTTCGCCTGAGGTCGAGGTTAGGGTGCAGGTTTCAGCTGTCCCTTCAAGCGCGGTGACGCCCAGGATTCCGGTCTCACCGACGAACACTTCGCCCCCGTTGGACGTCTGCAACCCGGTTTCGATGATCCTGTCCATTCCGATACCGGAGAGCAGGAGTGTCACAAACAGGATGGGTGCTAGCACAACCATGGTGACGATCCCACTGACGAGCAGCGCGATCGCGCCGCCACGGCCGGGCGGCGGCCCCACCGGGACCATGCCGGCATTTGGGAAGGGTGGCTGCACGGGGCTCTGCTGGCCCATGGGCGTGGAGCTGCCGGTCCAGGAGGATTGCCCATAGACAGGCCACGGGGACTGGGCCTGCTGGTCTTGTCTCTCTGCCTGCGGGCTCCAGTCTGGAGAGCGCTGGCCAAACTGGGGTGCCCCTGCCGCTTCCGAACCACCGTTCCCGGGATCGGAGGGTGGCGCATAGGGGTTGGGGGTTTGGTTGCCGCTCATCAAAGCTCCTAGCGCCTGTCAGTTGGTTCTTGGTTTTCAGTGTTGCTGGTCAGCCCTGCAGCATCCAGTCTTTCACGTCGCAGCCGCCCCACCGACCCCAGTTCCAAAGGGGTGAGTTCCCCCGCCACGCGGCTCAGCAAGAAATCTGCAAGTTCCGGGTTTCGCGCCAGCACCGGGCCGTGCATGTAGGTGCCTATGATGCTGCCTTGCACAGCTCCTTCGAACCCATTTTGGGTGCCGGGGTTCTTAGTGCAGCCGTTCCCTACGCCGACCAGGACCATTCCAAGCGGGGAGGCGTCACTCCCTAGGCAAGTTCCTCCACCGTGGTTCTCAAAACCTACAAGGGGCTCCGTCAACCCTTGAAGGAGTGGCTTTGTAACCAGTTCTCCGATGGCTCGGCTGCCCCGCGGCGTCGTCGTGATGTCCAGCAGGCCCAGCCCCGGGATTTCTTTCCCGCTCGCATCCGTGTAGAGGTTTCCAAGAAGCTGCATGGAAGCGCAGATGGCGAGGATTGGGGCGCCGCGCTCCGCAGCTCTAGCTAAACCCGGGTCTCCAGCCAGGTGTTCCGCCGCGAGCGCCTGCGCTTTGTCTTCTCCCCCACCCATCGTGTAGATGTCCAGGTCGCTTGGGATTACCTGACCTAGCTCAATGGGGACTATTTCAGCGGGGATGCCGCGAAGCTCTGCACGCCGCTGCAAGACCATCGCGTTTCCGCCGTCCCCGTAGGTTCCAAGCACGGTTGGGTAAACAACCCCGATCCTCAGTACCCCGGCGTTCATCCGAGTCCCCATTTCTTCGCTATGTCACGAAACGCCGTGTAGTTGGCTACGACGTCGACGGGTCCGGGCTCGCAGCTTGCTAGTGCCGCAGAGAGGTCATCCACGACGCTGAAGTCGACTCCCGCGTACTCCAACCGGGTAGCGAGGTCCGCTGCGCGCTCACCGCTCGCGATAATCCTGGTGAGACCCAAATCCTGCAGGTTTTGGAAGGGCACGTCCCAGAGCCAAGAGGTGTCGACCCCGTCCGGGACCTGCGCGTTTACCGCGATCACCAGCTGATGGGTGTCCGGGTCCAGCATGGTGAGGGATTCTTGCCATCCTGCAGGGTTCTTAGCGAGCAGCAACCGGGCCTGCCTCCCGTCAATGTCAGTCGCACGGTATCTGCCGGCAACCCCAGAAACGGTGCTGAGCGCTCTCCCGATGGCAGCAGGCGGCACGCCAAGAGCGCTCGCGGCCGCCGCAGCCTGCGCGGCGTTTCCGCGGTTAGCCCGGCCAGGCAGAGCTAGCTGCGTGGTGATTTCCTGGTCGGGACCGAAGATTGTGAAGGTCCCGTCTTCAGTAACTAGGCCGACTTGCCAAAGTGGGGCTGGGCGTTCGAGGGGAGTGTCTCCCAGAACCTCCCACCCGTCAGCGCTCCGAATGACGATTCCACCGGTTCGAGGAAAGGTCACTGCGTCCGCATCCCAGGGAGCTCCAGCAGCCACCCAGACTGGCTTGAGTGCGCCCCATGCGGCACTAGCGACAAGCGGATCGTCACAGTTAGCAACAATCGCTGCCTGAGGGCTCGCCGTTACCGCTTCCCTGAGCCGCTCTTCAACAGCACCGATCTCTCCAACACGGTCAAGCTGGTCACGGGAGAGGTTCAGCAAGACGATGGCGGCAGGGCGCGTCGCTTCCGCAACCTGCGGCAAATACATTTCATCGACTTCGAGAACCGCGTAGGGCGCGTCTGGCGTTTCCATTAGGGCAGAAACGATGCCGGTCAGCATGTTGTCACCGTTCGCGTTGGTGGCGACCGCTCCAATCTCACGAAGCGCTGCGGCCGTGAACGCGGTAGTGGTGGACTTTCCGTTTGTCCCGCTGACTAGGACGATCCTCCTGTCCCTACTGAGTTCTGAGAGCAGACCCGGGCTGATCTTAAGTGCGATTTTACCGCCGAGCATGCCCCCGGCTCCGCGCCCTGAAGCGCGGGAAAGCGACGCTGCGAGAAGGCCTAGGCGAGTCGCTACCCAAGAGCGCAGGTTCAGGTGGGGTGGCTTTCGCCTGGCCACGCCAGAAGTCTCGTTTTCTTTCAAGACGGTCGCCTTTCAGTGTGCCCAGGTCTGATAGGAGTCTCGGTTGGAAGCGAGCGGAGAAGCTGCAGGTAGGCCAAGCGCTGCCAGCCCTGCAGGGCGCCCGCACTAACGAGGCTGCCGCGGCGCGCCCCGCGCTGCCGGGTGCCAACCTGCTTTGGCCTAGGCCCGGTCGCCGCTGAGCCACGCCAGTTCTTGAGTGAGCTGGGCCCGGTGGTTGGGGGCCGCTGACGAACGGCTCCCGAGCGGTCCGCCGCGAAAACCCGCTTGGGTGGGGGTTCTGAGGTGAGGGCGGCCGCGCGGAGTGAGTCCAGTTCCCGTTCCAGTTCCTGCACGCGGCGGCGGAGCTCAAGGACCAGGGCTACCCCCGCCAGGTTCACACCCTCTTCTTGTGAAAGTCGCTGGACCTCGCGGAGAACCAATAGGTCCTCACTTGAGTACCTGCGCCCGCGCCCCTTGGCCCTGCTGGGGGTGACCAGACCAAGCCGGTCGTATTGCCTCAGGGTCTGCGGGTGCATTCCTGCGAGTTCGGCGGCAGCGGAGACCGTGAACCAGGGCTCCGCTTGCCTGCCTTCGTCGTTTCTCACTGCGCGCGGGTGCTATTTGGCGGCGCGGGGGTTCCAGTCCCCCTCAGCGACCTTCAGCGCCTCAACTGCTTCGCGTTCCGCGTCAGACAGCTTCTTCGGTGTGACGATCCGCAGGTCTACCAAGACGTCTCCGCGCTTGTTGCCCTTCTTAACGCCCTTTCCGCGTAGTCGAAGAACAGCTCCGCTGGATGTGGCCGCCGGAACCTGCACCTGGACCTCAGTACCGTCCGGTAGGGGAACGCTCACCTTTGCCCCAAGGGCGGCCTCCGGATAGCTGATCGGGAGTTTCACGCGCAGACGATCCCCGTCCATGGAGTACGTGGTGTCCGAAGCTACTTCCACCTTCACGACTAGGTCCCCTGCGGGACCGCCGTTGATGCCCGGCTGACCTTTACCGGCAAGGCGAATCTTCTGACCGTTTCGAACCCCTGCAGGGATGCGCACCTTCATGTTGCGGCCGTCGAGGTTGAAGGTCAGGGTCTCACCGTCGTACGCCTGCTTGAAGGTGAGCTTCGTCGACGTGGTGAGGTCCGCACCCTTTTGTGGCTGAGGACGTCCGCCCCCAAAACCACCGGGAAAGCCGCCGCCTCCGAAACCCCCGAAGCCGCCGCCACCGCCACCGCCGAAGAGTCCAGAGAGGATGTCTTCAAAGCCTCCCCCACCTCCTGAGGAGAACTGGACGTTCGGCCCTCCGCCTCCAGGGGCGCCGTACATTCCGCCGAACATGTCTTCGAACCCGCCGCCGCCACCGCCGGGGGCGAAACGGTGCCCACCCGATGCCATCTGGCGGACCGCGTCGTAACGTTCGCGCTGTTCTTTGTCGTTCAGGACAGCGAAGGCTTCCCCGATCTCCTTGAACTTGGCCTCCGCTTTTGCATCGCCTGGGTTCTGGTCCGGGTGCCATTTCCTAGCGAGCTTGCGGTAGGCCTTGCGGATTTCTTTTTCGTCCGCGTCCTTGGAAACGCCTAGGACCTTGTAGTAGTCCCGGTCGAACCAATCCTGTTCTCCCACTAAAAACTCCTTTACTCAGGCCCGCTACTGGGGATCGAAAACAAGCACTTTGGCGGCGCGTAGCACGCGGTCACCAACCTTGTAGCCGGGCTGGAGCACTTGCCCCACGACCTGGACGTCCACATCCGCGTCGGGGTTTGGTTGCATCATCAAAGCTTCGTGGCGCTCCGGGTCGAAGGGTTCCCCCACCTCGCCGAACTGTTCGTAGCCGTAGCCGGTCCCCAGTACGCTCTCCAGCTTTTCAGCAATCGCAGCAAAGGGCCCATCCGCCAGCTCACCAGCGCTTCGCGCCGCAGCAACGTCATCTAGGACGGGGAGGATCGCTTCGATAACATCCATCTGTCCTTCAGTGCGCCGCTCACCGGCTGTCTCTTTCGCCCTTCGCACGTACCGCGCGTATTCCTGCTGGACGTTGTAGGTGTCGGCTCTGGCGCGAGCCAGGTCGTCTTTTACAGCTTCCAGTTCTCCCTGGAGCTTCACGACCAACGGGTCATCCCCTAGGTCCTGCTCAAACTGTTCAAAAGAGTCCTCGGACGAGCCCGAGGGGGCCGAGACTGGCTCGACCCCCTCGTTATCGGTTCGTTCCTGAGGGGTCTCATCGAATGTGTCGTCCACTTCGTGGGTCTCCTCAGAAGATGTCAACTAGTCCTCGTCTTCCACGATGACCGCGTCGATTACTTCTTCTTCCTCGTTCACTTCTTGCTGGCTGGGAAGTTCTGCCTCTTCTTCAGCAGCGGCCTTGTAGATCTCTTCACCGATCTTCATGCCCTTCTCATTCAGGTCCGCAAGCGCCTTCTCTAGCGCGTCGGTGTCTTCACCTTCAAGGGCTTCCTTGACCGCGTCGACGGCACCCTGGACTTCCTTAGCGGTTTCGTCAGCAATCTTATCTGCGTTGTCCTTCAGCAGCTTCTCAGTGGAGTAGACAGCGGTCTCAGCCATGTTGCGCATTTCGAGTTCTTCACGGCGCTTCTTGTCTTCCGCGGCGTGCTCTTCAGCCTGCTTCACCATGCGATCGATTTCTTCCTTCGGAAGGGCCGACCCGCCGGTGATGGTCATCGACTGTTCCTTGTTCGTGCCACGGTCCTTAGCGGAGACGTGGACGATGCCGTTCGCGTCGATGTCGAAGGCAACCTCAATCTGCGGGACGCCCCTAGGAGCAGGCGCAATGCCGGTCAGTTCGAAAGTGCCAAGCGGCTTGTTGTCCCGAGTGAACTCACGCTCACCCTGGAAGACCTGGATCAGCACGGAAGGCTGGCCATCTTCAGCGGTGGAGAACACTTCGGTTGCCCGAGTCGGGATCGCAGTGTTGCGTTCGATCAGCTTCGTCATCACGCCACCCTTGGTTTCGATGCCGAGGGAAAGCGGGGTCACGTCGATCAGCAGGACGTCGCTGCGATCCCCTTGCATGACACCAGCCTGAAGAGCTGCGCCGATGGCAACAACTTCGTCTGGGTTCACGGTGCGTGTGGGCTCTTTGCCACCGGTCAGCTTCACGACCAGGTCGTTCACTGCAGGCATGCGTGTGGAGCCACCAACCAGAACAACGTGGTCGATGTCGGAGACGGAGACGCCAGCTTCGCGGATGACGTCCTTGAACGGCTGTTCGGTCCGGTCAAGCAGGTCCTTCGTCATGTCTTCGAACTTTGCGCGGGTCAGCTTTTCATCCAGGTGGATGGGCCCAGCTTCGCTCATGGACAGGTACTGCAGCGAAATGGTCGTGGTTGTCGCGGTGGACAGTTCACGCTTCGCCTGCTCCGCGGCTTCCTTCAGACGCTGCAGGGCGACGGGGTCCTTACCGAGGTCGACGCCAGTCTTGGCCTTGACCTGCTGGATCAGCCAGTCAACGATGCGCTGGTCCCAGTCGTCCCCACCAAGGCGGTTGTCGCCAGCCGTGGCGCGAACCTGAATGGTTGAGAAGCCGTCTTCGTCCTTCGCAACTTCAAGCAGGGACACGTCAAACGTGCCGCCACCGAGGTCGAAGACCAGGATCAGTTCTTCTTCCTTACCCTTGTCAAGGCCGTAGGCAAGAGCAGCCGCAGTGGGCTCATTGATGATGCGCAGGACGTTCAGCCCGGCGATCTGCCCGGCATCCTTGGTGGCCTGACGTTCCGCGTCGTTGAAGTACGCGGGAACGGTGATGACCGCGTCCTTCACTTCGTCACCCAGGTACGTTTCAGCGTCGTGCTTCAGCTTCGAAAGGATACGTGCCGAGATTTCCTGTGCCGTGTAGGTCTTCCCGTCAATCTTGGTGCTCCAGTCCGTGCCCATGTGGCGCTTCACGGAAGAGACGGTGCGGTCTACGTTGGTGACGGCCTGGCGCTTCGCGATTTCGCCGACCAGAACTTCGCCGCCCTTTGAGAACGCGACGACGGATGGGGTCGTGCGAACGCCTTCTGCGTTCACGACGATGTTCGGTTCGCCACCTTCCAGCACTGCGAGTGCGGAGTTGGTGGTTCCAAGGTCAATACCTACTGCTTTAGCCAAGACGGCCTCCTTTTGTAACTTCTGAACTTTGTCTGTCGGCGTCAGGTGGCTGGGCCGGGCCTTCCGCCATTTGTTCGCTTCTTTTTTGACTCCGCTGCCGACTAGCGCCCACAACCTTGAGCCTCACAGACTCAACTTTAGAGGCTCGTCCAGTTTCACGCAAGGCAAATGTCAGAAAGGTGAGTGAGGTCGACTCAAGTTCTGGGCTACTAACCCTTTACTGTCGCCGCAACAGCGGAAATCAGCGAGACGTATTCCTCATCTGTTGCTCGCGTCATACCGATTTCGCACGTGCGATTGGAAGAGACGTGAAGGTCGCCTTCGCGTCCACCCGGCAGGTCTCTAACCTCTTCAGCTTCCGTCTTTGTTGCGGACTGCGTCAACTGTGGGTAAAGCATGCCCCGATCGCCAGCAAACCCACAGCAGCCCCAGTTAGGTGGCGTTCTTGCCTCGCGCGCGACCTGTTCGGCTACGTCCTCCACCGCCTGGGTGCTGCCGAGGTGGGTCGTTGAGCAGGTCGGATGAATCACCACAGCCCGCCACTTGCGGCCGCTCCTCTTCGGAAGATTGGGCACGACGACGTCTCGCAGAAACACCGGAGAGTCGATGACCTCGTAGCCGTCCTCACGCAGCATCTTCACCAAGCCCTCCGTGCATGAGGAGTTGTCACAGACGATTGGCAACTGACCGCCACGGGTTGCAACCGCCATCGCGCGACGCACTCGCTCACGCATATCGCGATACCCCCGCGTGACGCCCTTGGAAGACCAGGGGGTGCCACAGCAAAGAGAATCGATGTCGTCCGGGACAACCAGATGCACGCCCACTCGGCCACACAGGTACTGGAAGTCCTCCTGCGTGCTCACCTTGATGGACTTGCCGTTCTTCCACGGCAGTGGTGCTGCCTCAAACATGGTGTTCAGGCAAGAGGGGACGTAGACGGCCTCGACTGTGTTTGCCTTCCAGCGTGCTGGCAACCCGCGTGCAGTGCGACTACGCTTTTTCCCACCCCGGGGCAAGTCAGGCGTCCAGAGCGGAACGGTGCCATCCCCCAGGATCGCGCGCAGTGCCCTAGTCGCCCCTGTCACTAGGACCGGAGGGAGGAGCTTCGCAACGCTAAGCGCTAGACCCGCCAAACGCGTAACAAGGCTCCAGTGCGATGCTGCGAGCGACCATAGCGCCTGGGTCGGGGCGTCCGCTCGCTCCGCGCGTTCCTGCCGAACCAGATCCCCAGTGTTGATGTCCAGAGGGCACGCTACTGAACACATTCCGTCGACGGCGCAAGTGTCGACTCCCGCGTACTGATATGCCTCGTCCAACGCGCTGGCTAGGTAGAAGTCACCGCGTTCCTTGGCCATCGCAGTCTCCCGCTCCGCCACAATGCGGGTTCGTGGGGTGAGGGTCAGCTCACGGCTAGGGCACGACGGCTCGCAGTACCCGCACTCCACGCAGCGATCAAAAAGCGGGTTGACGCTGGGAGTCTTCTTGATGTGGCGTAAGTGAGCTTCAGGGTCGTCTGCAATGAGGACGCCGGGGTTTAGAATGCCCAGGGGGTCAGCCGCACGCTTTATGCGGACCATCATGTCGTACAGCTCGGACCCGTACTGCCGCTCCACAAAAGGAGCCATGGCGCGACCTGTCCCGTGCTCTGCCTTCAACGACCCACCGTTTCGCAGAACCAACTGCACTAGGCCTTCGGTGAACTCTTTCAGTCGCTTCTTGCCAGCCAGGGTGCTGAAGTCGTCCGTCACCATGAAGTGAAGGTTGCCGTCTTTAGCGTGACCGAAGATCACTGCGTCCTGGTAGCCGAACTTTCCGAGGAGCTCCGACAGCTCGCTCACGGTCTTCGCCAAGTTTTCGACGGGAACGACTACGTCTTCCAAGAGTGCTGTAACGCCGGGGTCCCGGGCCCCAGCAACAGTCGCGTAAAGCCCTTTACGCACCGACCAAAGTGCCGCACGAACTTGAGGGTCCGAAGTGAAATCGGTTGGAACACTGAGTTGAGAGCCTATCGCCTCACCACGGCTCACCAGCGCTTCTAAGCCGCTCGCGCTGTCACTTTGGTACTCCACGAGCAGCGCTGCATGGTCGGCAATGGCAATTTCGGAAACTGCCTCAGGAACGCTTTCGAACGCTTGAGCAACCTTCAGGGAACGCGAGTCCATGAGTTCCAGGGCGCTAGCACCGGAGCGCACCAGTTCCGGTATTGCTTCCGCCGCCCTATAGACGTCGTCAAAGACCCACAGTGCGGTTGCAACGTGGCCTCGCGTGGGAGCGGTGTGGAAGACCATTTGTGACACGAATGCTAAGGTTCCCTCGCTGCCAACCAGCAGGTGCGCGAAAATCTCCGCCGGATCGTCAAAGTCCAGCAGCGCATTAAGTCCGTATCCCATGGTGTTCTTCATTGAGAACTGGCGGCGCACCTCATCCACCAGGTCCGGGCGCGCCCGAAGCTCATCTCGAAGCGCAAGAATTTCCGCATACAAGTGCGGCTCTTTGGAAGCGAACGTTGCGTTCGCTCCCTCATCAGCAGTGTTGATGGTGGTACCCGAAGGTAAGACAAACTCGAGCGAATCGAGCATCCGGTAAGAGTTGCGCTCCGTCCCACAGGACATTCCCGACGCGTTGTTTGCCAGGACACCGCCAACTGTTGCCGCAATCTCACTGGCAGGGTCGGGACCCATCTGGCGTCCGTATCGACGGAGAACATTGTTGAGGAAACGGATGGTCACGCCGGGTTCGCACCAGACTCTTTCGCCTCCGTCCCGCACCAAAGAGGCTTTGAAACCGCTGCGGGTATCAACTAGCACCGAGTCGCTTTGAGCCTGACCGTTCAGGGAGGTTCCGCCCGAGCGGAACGTTAGGTGCCTGCGCTTCTCCGCCACCTCACTGAACAGCCCCGCCATAGCCTCTGCGCTGTCAACCTGTCGAACTTCTTCCGGGTAGAGCAGAAAGTGGGACGCATCGTGCGCCATGGTGCGCAAGTAGAGTTCTGCCACCGCTTTCGGAACGGGCGCCGCATCTGTCCGGGGCCAATCTAGAGCCGACTGCCGATTCACTTGCAAGGTCCTAGCTGTCATCTCGGTTTCCCTCCAAAACAAGTTGCCTGATTGGTCCACTTGGCTCGGGGAGCACCAACGGACCGTTGCCGGGAGTGATCGAGCCCAGCACGACGGTGTCGCTGGCGCCCGTCACGCCGGGCAGCGTGGCTGGAACACCGTGTAGAGTGCACCAACCGATCAGGGCGCAAAGCAAGGCTTCTTTCATGTCCGTGCTCACTCCAACGCGTTCCGTAGGGACCAGCGGAACTCCCGGGAGTTTTTCCTGCAGTCTGGTCATCAGCGTCGTATTTCGCGCGCCCCCACCGGAGACCATTACGGCTTGGGCGCCGCTTTCAGCAAGACTGGCGGCGACCGTTTCGGCCGTGAGTTCCGTAAGAGTTGCCACGACGTTTGCGTCGTTCAATGTCTTCCCGGACGACCCCGTGCGCCGATGGGTCTCTTGGAGGGCACTGTTCACGTAGTGCAAGTTGAACAGCTCTTTGCCCGTGGATTTGGGCGCAGGGCGCTGATAGTAGGGCTCTCCCAGGAGGATTTCCAAAAGGGTGTGGTTGAAAGTTCCAGCGGCGGCAAGAGTTCCGCCCTCATCGAAGCCGCGGGGAGATAGCCCCCGGTCGGCCACGTACGCATCAATCAGGGCACTAGCGGGTCCTGTGTCCCAGGCAGACACAGAGTTCGTAGCAGTGTCCAGAACAGTGACGTTTGCAATTCCGCCTAGATTCAGTGCCGCAGCGACGGTCGCGTCGTATTCGTCGGCAAGGTTTTGCAGAAGCAGGGCGTCCAGGAAGGAAACCAGTGGTGCGCCTTGACCTCCGGCCGCAATGTCGCGGGCCCGGATGTCGGCTACGACGGGTAAACCGGTCGCCTGGGCGATCCATGCGGGCTGCCCTATTTGTAGGGTTCCTTGTGCCTTGCCGTCTTTGACCCAGTGGAAAACGGTTTGCCCATGCGAGCAAATGGCGTCGATGCCGGAGCAATCTCGCTGGGCGCGAGCAGCGACCTCCGCAAAGAGCTTTCCAAGCGACGTGTCCAAAGCAACCAGAGTCTCTAGGGACGCTTGGGCGGGCGGTAGGAGGGCCCGCAACTGAGCTTTTGTTGCGGCCGGCATCGGGGTCTCGCAACTCCACACGACCCTGGCAGTGAGAACTCCGCCTGAGTAACGGAAGTCAACAACGGCGGCGTCCACCGCGTCGAAAGAAGTGCCTGACATCAACCCTAGGACGCGCATCAGGTGCTACTCCTGGCTTGGCGAGCGAGACTGGAGCAAAGCTAGCCGCACGGCTCCAGTCAGGCCCGAGCCGCCAATGAAGACCTGGCGACCCGACTCTGTAAGGCGCCGGCGCAGACCTGTTCCCACGGGGTTGTCACCGGCCGCAACGCTGCCGACCAACACGGTTATTGCCTCAGAGGTACCCCGAGGCCCTTCGCTTTGGGATGGGAGCGCAGCAAGAGTCAAGGTCAGCTCAGTGATCGCCTGCTTCACGATTGCTTTCGCCACAGGGTCGCCCTGGTCGTAGGCGGCGTCAACAGCCGGGGCATACTGCCCAACTTCTTTGGATGGTCTTGCGTAGAGCTCTGCGAGGAAGTCCGCGCGGTCAGAGCCACGCAACACCAGCTCCGACAGGACCGTCTTGGGCCCCCGCCCCGATTCGCCATCTAGCGCTGCCCGCACGGCTTGCTTTCCCAACCAGACCCCGGCCCCTCGGTCACCGAGCAAGGGTCCGTACCCGTCACTCAAAGCAGTGACGCAACTACCTACGATCTCAGCAGCGACGGCGCCGGTCCCGGCAATCAGCACGCTCCCAGAAACGTTCGCCTGCTGCCGCGCTTTTGGTAGTCCCGACCAAAAGGCAACCACCAGGTCGGAAACCAAGTCCACGGGGGCAGTGACGCCGTTCACGTTGCAGGCCGTGTCCAATGCGGCCTGCAAGGTTGTGCCTCGACTCAGTGCACCAGCTAAGCCCGCGACACCGCACGTAATGTCTGCCGCGCTCCCGCTCTCAAGCTCAGCCAAGGCTGCGGCGATGGTAGTGGTGAGGGCAGACTCGGGGTCCCCACCCGAGTTCGGATTGATTCCGGGCCCCTTTGCCGAGGCAAGCACGCGGCCGTCGGGATCCGCAAGCGCAACCCGCACTGATGTGCCGCCCCCGTCGATTCCAAGCACCAGTGTCACGGGCTGCCCTTCGTGTCGAACATGATCGCCGCCACTTCGCGAGTCGTCTGGAGAGCTTCAATACTCTTATCAAAAGTTTGCTGCGCAAGCGCAACGAAAAGGCAATCCACGACCGTGAGTTGCGCTAGCCGGGAGCTAGTTGCGCCAGCTCGGAACGTAGTTTCGGTCGCGGCTGTGAGCAGCACTCGGTCAGCGATCTGCGCAATGGGAGATTTGGGGGCGTTGGTGATCGCCACCGTTTTGGCTCCCCCGGCCTTCGCAACTTCCAAAGGCAAGTAGGTGTCGCGGACGCGACCGGAGTGAGAAAACGCGAAGACCATAGTGTCCTTATCCGCGAGCGCGGCAGACACGGCTGCCCTGTGAGGGTCGGCGTAGGAAGACGCGGGGATCCCGATTCGGTGCAGCTTGATCTGAAAATCTTCAGCCACGATTGCGGACGCGCCAACCCCGTAAATTTCGATGCGTTTCGCTTTGGCCGCGTCCTTCACCACCGACTCCAACTCAGCCAGTGAGAGGGAGTCGGCGGTGTCGCGCACCGAGGTGATGTCAGCGTAGGAAATCTTTCGTACCACGGACTCCAGGTCGTCGTCGCGCAAGATGTCGCCCATGGCAACCGGATCCAGTTCGTCGCGTCCCGGACTGCTCTCGCGAGCCAGCGCCAGCCGAAGCTGCGGATAGCCCGAAAGCCCCAGTTCGCGACAGAACCTGATCACTGTGGTCTCAGACGTTTCCGCTTGCTTCGCCAGGGCTGTGATGGGCAGGCTCGACGCTGCGACCGGGTCCGCAATTACGACCTCCCCAACCCGCCGCATTGCCGGCTGCAAGTCTGGCAGTTGGCGACGAATGCGGATGGTTAGGGGGGTGTGGTTCACGAAGTCTCCGTCAGTACGCTCTTTCCAAACTGGTCGAACTCTCCACCGGAAGCAAGCTCTTCACGCACTGAATCACGCAGTTTTCCGTGGTTCGATGGCACCGGCGCTGCGCTCAGGAGCAGCTTCGTGTACTTGTGTTGAGGATTTAAGATTACCTCGCTGGACGGTCCCCGCTCAACAACCCTCCCCTTGTACAGCACCATGATCTCATCTGAGAAGTGGCGCGCTGTTGCAAGGTCGTGGGTGATGTAGAGAACGCCCAGGTTGTCTTCCCTTTGGAGCCTAGCCAGAAGGTTCAGGACGGAGAGACGAATGGAAACATCGAGCATCGAGACCGGTTCGTCCGCGACCAGATACTTCGCACCCGGCGCCAACGCCCTGGCTATGGCAACCCTTTGGCGTTGCCCACCTGAGAGCTCATGTGGCTGTCGGGTTGCGTAGTTGTCAGCTGGTTCCAGGTTGACGCGTGAGAGGAGTTCCCGCACGTGCTTGTCAGCCTCTTCTCTTGATTTCACTTTGTCGTGAATGCGAAGGGGTCGTTCAAGGTGGTGCTGAATCGTGTGGAAGGGGTTTAGTGATGCAAACGGGTCCTGGTACACCATCTGCACCAAGTGCAGGTACTCAGTTGCCTTAGATCCCCTGGCAAGAGAACTAATCCCGTCTACCTCAATGGTCCCTTTGGTGGGCGCCTCCAACCGCATGATCATCTTCGCGATCGTGGACTTTCCAGATCCCGATTCCCCGACCAGAGCGATTGTCTTGCCCGGCTCCAAGGTGAATGAAACATCATCCACCGCAACCAAGGTTGACGTCTTCAGTCCCTTGCGGATCTTAAACTCCTTGGTGACGTGGTCAACTACCAGAGCCATCGCTCGCTCCTTCCTGCTCGCCCGTGCCGCCGGCACGAACGAAGCTGCCCTCGTCCCCAAACAGGCTGGGGAAAGAACTCAACAGCTTCTTCGTGTAGTCGTGCTGGGGGTTCTCAAAAATGTTCTCAGCGGTGTTCAACTCCAGGATCTGCCCCGCGCGCATGATCGCGATGCGATCTGAGATTTCAAGTAGAAGCGGCAGGTCGTGCGTGATGAAGATGACCGCAAAGTTCAGCTGCTCACGCAGTCTCATGATCTCCCGCAGAATCCCCCGCTGAACCACGACGTCCAGGGCAGTTGTCGGTTCGTCCATGATCATGACCTGAGGATCTAAGGCCAGTGCCATTGCAATCATCACGCGTTGACGCATGCCACCGGAGAGCTCGTGCGCGAAGGCAGTGAGCCTGTCCGGATCAACGCCCACCAGCTGCAGCAACCGCTTCGACGCCTCGAGTTTCTGCTCCTTGGTCATGTCTGGGCGGTGAGTCTTGAACACATCGAACAGCTGTGCCTTGATGGAGATGACCGGGTTCAACGCGTTCATTGCCCCCTGGAACACCATTGAGATCTTGCTCCATCGGAAGGCACGAAGACCGTCTCCGTAAAGGTCGGTAACAATCACGTCCTCCCCGTCTCGATCATGGAACGTCACCTCACCATCTACCAAGAGTGCCGGGGGTTTCAGAAGACGGTTGATACCGTACGCAAGCGTTGTTTTGCCGCAGCCCGATTCCCCTGCTAGACCAAGGATCTCGCCTCGGTTCAGAGTCAGGGAAACGTCCTTCACGGCTTCGACAGGTTCCTTCGTCTGGTACGTGATGGTCATGTTCTTCGCCGTGAGCACAGGCTCCTGCTTCGCCATGTACGCAGCGTGATCCGCGGTGACAATGGGCCCCGCGTAGGTTTCCTCAGTCACTTCGACCCCTTTCCGGCCAGAGCTTCTGCACGAGCCTTGTCGCGAGCCTTACGCTCCAGCTGCTTCTCTGCTTTACGTACCGAGCGCACCGCATCCGGAGCTGCCTTCAGCTTCGGGTTGATCGTTTCGTCGATTGAGAAGTTGATCAGGGAAAGCCCCATTCCCAGCAGAGCGATAAGCAGGCCGGGCGGAACAAACCACCACCACGCGCCAACGTGGAAGGCGTTTTGCTGGGCAGCCTGGTTCAGCATCGTTCCCCAGGTAATCGCGCCGGATGGCCCAAGCCCCAGGTACGACAGACCGGCTTCGGAGAGTACCGCTAGTACGACTGCGGACAGGAACATCGCTGCCAACAGGGGCAGCAGGTTCGGCAGGATTTCCACCAGAATGATTCGGGGAGCCTTTTCTCCGGCTGTTCGAGCCGCTGACACATAGTCACGGTTTCGCAGTGACTTTGCCTGCAGACGCAGCACGACGGCGGATCCAGCCCAGGAGGTGATCCCCAGAACGAAAGCGATCATCCACATTGAGCGAGTCTCCAGGTAGGTCGCGATGACGATCACTAGTGGCAGGCCCGGGATGACCAGCATGATGTTGGTGACCAGAGACAGGACCTCATCCGTGAAGCCGCCACGGTAGCCCGCAACGATGCCGAAGAACAGGGAGAACACAACGGCGATGAGGCCAGCCGTGGCTCCAACCAGCAGCGACCCGGCGGCGCCTTCAGCAAGTTGCGCCAGGAGGTCCGCGCCCAGGTTGTTAGTACCAAGCAAGTGTTCCGCGCTTGGCGCCTGCATGGGCGCGTTGTCGTACGCACGAGGGTCCTTTGTTAGGGAGGGTCCCAGAATGGCGAAGATCACGATTCCCAGTGTCAGGAAGAGGCCTAGGCCCAGCTTGAAGTCCATGCGCGGCAGCGCGGCCTTCCAGCGGCTTTCGGGTTTCTTGCCGTCTAACTGTTCTTCCAGAATCTTCTGGCCACGTGTCAGGCCGGGCACCTCTTCGGTCAGCGCGGCAGAATCCGTGGTGTCTACCTGAAGCGGTACCCCTGCGAGGACGTTATCAATTTGTTCACTAGACATTGCTACGCGCCCTTGGGTCGATGAAGCCGTACACCATGTCCATGATGAAGTTCGCTAGTAGCACGGTGACGGTGATGATTAGGAACACGCCCTGCATCAGAGCGAAATCTTTGTCTTGGACGGCGGTCATCAGCAGCTTCCCGATGCCGGGGTAGCTGAAAACCTGTTCCATGACGATGGAGCCTGCAACCACAAAGCCTAAAGTGATACCGAAAGCGGCCAGCGATGGAAGTGCTGCGTTGCGCCCTGCGTACCAGGTGAAGATTCGCAGCTTCTTCAACCCCTTCGCCTCAGCCGTGACCACGTAGTCTTCCGACAAAGTGGAGACCATCATGTTGCGCATGCCCAGAACCCAGCCGCCGACCGAGGCAATCACAATGGTGATCGCCGGAAGGAGACCGTGGTAGATCGCGCTCTTGATGAAGGGCCACGACAGTTCGGGGCCGGCAGTGAAATCACGCATTGAGTAGCCGCCAATGATGGGGAACCAGCCAAGGGACACTGAGAAGACCGACACGAAAATCAGTGCCAGCCAGAAGTAGGGCACAGACTGGAGCAGAGTCATTCCAGGGATGATCGCGTCGGCAGCCGTGCCGCGTTTCCACCCCGCGAATGCGCCAATCGTGATGCCAAGAATGAAGGAAACGATGGTCGCTAGACCAACCAGGGTGAGCGTCCAAGGCAGCGCTGCACCGATCAGATCCCCCACCTTCGCAGGGAACATAGAACTAGAGGTGCCAAGATCACCACGAAGCAGGCCGCCCCAGTAGGTGACGTATTGGCTCCACATGGATGAGTCCTCGGAACCAAAAATCAGGTCAATCGACCGTTCCATCGCCGGGGTGATCTCGCCACCCTTGCGCATGATCTTCTCCATGAAGATTGTTCGAGGGTCGCCCGGCATAAGGCGGGGCAACATGAAGTTAAGTGAGACCGCGGCCCACAGTGTGAAAATGTAGAACGTGGTCCGTCGCAGGTAATACTGCACGCCTTCGACGCTCCTTTGCGTTGGTGAAGGCGGTCTGGTCGCCTGGTGGGGCGACCAGACCGCTTGTTCATCTGTGGTGACGGGGTGCTCCCGCCAGCCGCTTAGTTACTTGTATTGCACCTTCGAGAGGATGTACGCAGCGGAGACTCCGTCCCAAGACGCTGGGAATGCGTAGAGGTCATCTTCTGTTGGCCAGCCGGTGAAGTCGGTCTGGTTGTAGAAGGTTTGGGTCCCACCGAAGAACAGTGAGATGTACGGGATGTCTTCGACGATTGCCTCTTCGACAGTGCCGTACGCTTCCTTCAACTTCTCCATGTCGTTCGTTCCCGCCGCAATCGCAATTGCTTCGTCAACTGCGGGGTTTGAGTAGCGGGCGTAGTTCGTCTGGTTCGGCTCAAGCGAAGTTCCAACGGGCTGCGTGTAGTCCGTGGTGAAGGAGTTGCGGTACATGGTGAAGGGGTCCGAAACTGCCGGGCCAAAGATGGCTCCCAGGAAGATGTTGTAGTCCCCAGTCATGCGCCGGTCGGAGTACTGGTCAGCTGTAATCGTGCCGTTCTTCAGCTCAATCCCCGCGTTCTTGGCTTGCGCCACCATGAGCTCCGCCGCTGCGTTTTGATCCGACCAACCCTCAACTGTCTCAATCTTCATAGACGCACGTTCGCCGTCCTTCTCAAAGATTCCGTCGGAGCCTAGCGACCAGCCGGCTTCTTCCATGATTTCTTTCGCTAGCTCAGGGTTCGCATCCGCCGGGTTTTCGTGTTCGATGCCCGGTGCAAACCACTGCTCATCGCGGTCCGGCTTCAAGAAGATCGGAGAACCGGTGCGAGCGGTGCCATAGTAGGCTTTTTCGTTGATTTCTCCACGGTCGATCGCGACGTTCAGAGCCTGACGAATCTCTTTGTGTGTCTGAGCGCCTTCACAGCCGAGGTCGACGTTCCCGCACAGCATGGCTAGCGTCGGGTTCGGGGAAGCAACGTTGATGTACCCCAAGTCGTGGGGGCCTGTGAGTGATTCTGGGTTAGGCACGAAGAAGGTGGAGTAATCCAGCTGACCTGCCTTGAACAGAGACTCTGCTGAGGAGTTGCCGTCGATACCCAGGTACTGCACGCGGGCGATCCCGGGGCGACCTTCGTCCCAGTAGTTGGGGTTCGCAACCATGGTGTAAGCAGCGTCAGTAACGTTTTCCACCATGAACGGGCCGGTGCCAACCGGGTCGGTTGCGTTGTCAAACGTGATCAGGTCGGACACCTCCCCAAAGACGTGCTTCGGGACAATGTACGTGGCTCCAAGCAGTGAGTACTCGTTCGTGAACGAGGGCTCGTTGAAGTGCACTTTCACCTTGTGGTCATCGATGACCTCGATGTCTTTCACGTAGTCCATTTGCACGCCTTCGTTGGTGAAGGAGAACTCGATGTCGGCCGCCGTTAGCGGTTCACCGTCGTTCCACTTGACATCCTTGCGGATGTCAATGTCGAGCTCCAGGCCGTCATCAGACCAGCTGAAGGATTCAGCAAGCAGGGGTACAGGCGCGTCTGCAGCGACCTTGTTGTAGAAGAATAGGGGTTCGTAGATTCCACCCATCGCGGCGTGAAGAACCGTTGGGGTGTAAGGGTTGAAGTTCGCGACAATCGGTGTCTGCGAACCGGCGAACACAACCAGCGTCGGCCCATCGGCTTTAGCTTCTTCACCCGACTGGGTCGTTCCACCACTGTCTTTAGCGCCGCCGCCGCAAGCGGTCAGCAGCAGCAGGGAAGCAGCAGCGCCGACGGCGGCCAGCGCTCTCCTCCATGTCTTAGCTGAGGACATCTTTGTTCCTTTCAGATAGGCACCGCCGAAACCGCCCGACGGGCTACTGACCAGCTTAGGTGAGTTTCTTTCCTGACTGGATGAAAGATGTCAATTTGTTACAATGCGGGTAGCTTCACTGGTACAAGAGCTCCGTGAGCAACGGAGCCGGCTTCGGAGAGCTTTGCAGTAGTTCAGGGTAGGTGAGCTCCGATAGTCCCTCCCGAAGGACGGGGCTGCCCCAAAGCAGATCGACGAACGGCCTGCGGTCCGAAGAGGTGTCCCACTCTGGCATGCGCCATGAGAACCGACCGCGGCTCAGTTGGGAAGCCACTTGGAGGACGGCGACCCCAACACCAACAGGATCGAACTGGTTCACGTCGGTCACGTATAGCTCCGCTCCACCCAAGGTCTCTCCAGAATATTTCTGGAACGTTGGCTGGAACCAATCTGCTCGGAACGTCACTCCCGGGAGTTCTAAGCCGCGCAATGCTCGTGCGAAGCTTTCAGAGAGCCACGGTGCCCCCACCAGCTGGAAAGGCTTCGTCGTGCCACGACCCTCCGAAAGGTTCGTTCCCTCTAGCAGCGCCGTGCCCGGGTAGACAAGCGCGCTACTGAACGTGGGCAGGTTTGGGGACGGCAAGACCCACTCCAGGCCTGTCTGCGGCCAGTACATTGACCGCCTCCACCCGACCATGGTCACCACTTCGGGTTGGGGCAGACCCTCTCTTGCCGCAGCCTCCCTCATCAGCTCACCAAGGGTGAGCCCGTGCCGTAGCGGGACGTTCATCCGACCAACGAAGCTCTCGCATGCGGGTTCAAGGCCCGGCCCACCACGCACGGCGCCCGACAGTGGGTTCGGGCGGTCTAGGACGTAGAAAGGGATCCCCTCCCCCGCAGCAGCGCGCATACAGTCAAGGACGGTCCAGGCGTACGTGAACAGCCGAGCACCGACGTCTTGAATGTCCGCGACAACCGCATCAAGGCCCTTCATAGAATCGCGTAGATCCTTCGGACTTAACCCGTAGGTATCGACCACAGGCAGGCCTGTGAGCGGGTCGTTCGCCGTCTGCTCAGAAAAACCTGCCTGAGCGGTTCCGCGTAATCCGTGTTCCGGTGAGAACACCCTTTTCACGATCGCGCTCTTACGGCGAAGCGCAGTGATCACCAACTCTTGGTCAGGCAGCACCGCGGTGTAGTTGGTAACGAAACCCCACTTGTTTCCAGGAATTAGAGAAGGGTCCTCAACAAGTCTCTCGCCCCCGGTTCTTACCGTCATTGGCCGTTCGAGCCCTTGATGTCCATCGGCAGTTCCCCGCGTGCCTGGATCTTGCCTACCAAGGTGTTGCCGGCGGCCTCGATGGCGAAAAAGTTGTCCCCGTAGGTGAACAGGAGTGGCAGGCTCGGGTCGATGAGCGCCGCTTCGTAGGGCGAACGCACTGCCACCACCGTCACTCCCAGTCCCGCACGCTCTAACTCTTCCAAGACCTCCGAAACTGGCAGCCCCTCTTTCCAAGCGTCGCGCAAAACAAGAACCGCAGCGGTGGCATCCGTCTCGGGGAGCCCCTCCCACGCCACTTCTTCAGACCAAACCACAGGCTGAACGCGGTGGCCTTCGGCCTCAAGAACCTGACTCAGCACCTCACCCGAGTTGACGGCCCGCTTTTGCGGGTCGGTCCCAGGGTGAATCAGAAGAACTTTCGACCCCGGCGGCAGCGTTGCGTCATGAGCCTGATCACGGAGTGTCACAGACCGGGCAGCGACCTGCCTGGCCAGGTCACGATGCGCGTCGTGGTCCATGTCCGCCAGTTCGGGCAGGACTGCGGCGTCAAGGCGGAGCTTCCGTTTCAACTCAAGGATTCTTCTGGCAGAGGCAACAAGCTGGTCACGATCCAGCCGTCCTTCGCGTAGCGCATTCAGCACCGCTTCAAACGCCTCCGGCAAGTCTCGCGGCATCAAGAGCTGATCCACTCCAGCCTGCAACGCGCTGACGCAGGCTTCCGCTGGTCCTTCCGGCCGATCAGCGCCCCCCATGTCCATCGCATCGGTGACGATCACGCCTTGAAATCCCAGCTCCTCACGAAGCAAATCCGTCACGATCGCGCGTGAGAAGGTGGCTGCGTTTTCAGGGTCTAGGTCCGGAAAAGAGACGTGCCCAAGCATGATTGAGTCCGCCCCCGCCTCAATTCCTGCCTGGAACGGGATTCTCTCAGTCCTGTCCCACTGATCCCGCGCCACCGCAACGGATGGCAGGCCGTGATGCGGATCAACAGCGGCAGAACCGTAACCCGGGAAGTGTTTCAGGGTCGACGCAACGCCACCGTCCGCCAATCCCCTTGTCGTGACTGCAATCTGCTTTGCCGCCGCATTCGCGTCGGACCCAGCTGTGCGCACGTTCACGCCTGGGTTGTGGGGGACTATCGTAATGTCTGCAACCGGCCCGAACGTCTGGAAGATCCCAACGGATCTCAGCTGCTGCGCCGTTGCGCTCGCAGTTTGCGCCCAGAACTCTTCATCCTTTGTAGCACCAAGTGACATGAACCCGGGCAGGTGAGTGACGCCAACACGCACGCGCGCCACCGTTCCATTCTCTTGGTCCGTAGAGATCAGCAAGGGAATTTCTGCTGCGTCCTGCAAATCTAGCGTCGTGCGGCGAATGTTCTCTACGGGTTCGTGATCCCCTCCAGGGGGAAAGTAAATCACCGCACCCACGTGGTAGTCACGGATCTGCTGCTTCAGGTCTTCGTGTCCCTTGCGCCGTTCCTCTTCAGACCCGAACTCTTCACCAAAGCCGGTCACGTCCCGCGCCGCGTGCCTGCCACTTGGAATGCTGAAAAGCTGACCCACCAGCTTTTCGTCGTCCCATTGCTCCAGGGATTCAAGAGCTTCTTCAACCGACATTCTTTGCATTTTCATCCTCGCTTGCCCCGACCGACCCGGCGGTCGCCGCCTTGCAATGCAATATACTTACCTAGATCGGGCCTTTGTTGAAAATAATATACGCTCGCGAGGCCTACGAAGATGCGACATGTGCAAAGGAGATGAGGCAGCCATGGCCCTGAGCGACGACTTCGAGGACCGAATCGCCGCATCGACGACAGAATCCGTCGATCCGCGATACGCAAACCTGGACTTGATGGAGACCGAAGAAATCGTGGAGGCCATGAACCGGGCCGACCGCGAGGTTCCTCTGGCAATTGAGAAGGTGATCCCACAGATTGCGCAAGCAATCGACATGATCAGCTCGGGGATGCAGCAGGGCGGGCGACTCGTATACGTGGGAGCCGGCACCTCCGGCCGATTGGGAGTTCTAGACGCTTCTGAAATCCCCCCGACGTTCTCCGCCGAGCCCGGACAGGTCATCGGCATCATCGCGGGCGGTGACTACGCGTTGCGGCACGCAATCGAAGGCGCCGAAGACGACTTTGACGCCGGATATGCCTCAGCAAAGGAGCTTGACCTATCTCCCGTCGACACCCTGGTCGGGATTGCGGCGTCCGGCCGAACCCCCTACGTATTGGGTGCGGTCGCGGCTGCGACAGAGGCTGGAGCGAGAACCGTTGGCATCTCCAACAACAGCCCCAGCGAGTTGGGCCAGGTAGTGGAAATCCCAATCGAAGTGGTAGTCGGATCAGAAATCGTCACCGGTTCCACCCGGTTGAAATCCGGCACATCCCAGAAGCAAATCCTCAACATGCTCTCCACTGGTGCGATGATCCGACTGGGCAAGACCTATGGAAACCTGATGGTGGACGTGAGCGCAACGAACAAGAAACTGGAGGTCCGTGCCCGCAAGCTGGTCCAACGGATCACCGGGTGCGACGGCAAAACTGCGGAAGCTGCGCTAGCTGCAGCAGGCGGAAGCGTGAAGGTTGCTTCCGTAGCCCTCCTCGGAGACATGAGTGCATCGCGAGCAAGCGCACTACTGAACCAGCACGGCGGAGTGATGCGGGCTGCCCTCGACGCGATCGCTTAGAGAACCCGTGTGGGGCTCCGATCGGGCCCCGGCTTTGACACAGGTTTGCCCGGGGCAGGCAATAAGCCTAACTTTGTCTGGTAGACCCCCGACGCCGCATACCGGCACCAAGGAGATAGTCGTGACCGAAAAAGGCGAACTGCTCTACGAAGGCAAAGCAAAACGACTGTTCAAGACTTCAACGCCGGGTGTTCTTTGGGCCGAATACCTAGACCAAGCCACCGCCTTCGACGGTGAGAAAAAAGACCAGATCGTGGGCAAGGGAACTCTCAACAACCAAATCTCTTCCCGGATCTTTGCCCGGCTTGAAGAGGTAGGCGTTCCAAGCCACTTCATTGAGCAGGTCTCCCCAACAGAACAGCTGGTCCGCTCTGTCGAAATCATTCCGCTGGAAGTGGTGGTGCGAAACCGCGCGGCTGGATCCATCAGCAAACGCTTAGGGATCCCTGAGGGCACCGTCCTGCCCAAGCCCTTAGTCGAGTTCTTCTTGAAGGACGACGACCTTGGGGACCCGCTCCTGACCGACGATCACGTGCGCATGCTCCAGCTGGCCTCGGACGACGAAATCGAGGAACTCAAAGAAAAAGCGTTGGTGGTGAACCGGGCCCTCCGTGAACTGTTCGCGGACATCGGCATCGATCTTGTTGACTTTAAGGTTGAGTTCGGACGCGACGAAGAAGGCAAAACCCTCCTTGCCGACGAAGTCTCCCCCGACACCGCCCGCCTTTGGGACCAGGAAACGGGTGCTCACCTCGACAAAGATGTTTATCGACGTGGCCTTGGAGACCTGCGGGACGTCTACCAGGTTGTTCTAGACCGCCTGCAAAACGACTAACGAAAGGCACTCCATGTACCTGGTGAAAATCGCTGTGACCCTGAAGGACTCAGTGGTCGACCCTGCTGGGCAGGCCGTGAAAGCTGCCGCAACCAGGATGGGCCACGGCGAAGTGAGCGACGTGCGTATCGGCAAACTGATTGAGTTGAAAGTTGACGGTGACCTGGAGCGCGCCGAGCAGGTCACTCAAGACCTGTGCGATGCTCTTCTTGTAAACCCCAACACGGAGTCCTTCACCTACGAAATCATCTCTGAGGAGTCATGAGTAGGCAGGTTTCGCTGGCGATCGTCGACTTCCCGGGCTCGGCCGCAGATGAAGCCGCACGCGCCCTCTCCAAGTTTCCAGTGCTAGACGTTCAGGTGGTCGGTGACCCTAGCGAGCTTGGGAAATTTGATGCTCTTCTACTGCCACCCGGCGCCAGCTACGGAGACTACCTGCGTCCTGGTGCGATCGCAGCAACAGGCCCGCTTGCAGCAGCCGTCAAGGGGTTCGCAAAGAGCGGCGGTCACGTCCTGGGCATAGGAAACGGTTTCCAGATCCTGACTGAGCTGGGTCTGCTACCCGGCGTGCTGTTAGAGAACGAGGACGGGCGCTTCGCAAGTGGCGACGCGGAACTAGAAGTTGTCTCCCCTATCCCAGGTTTCGACGTCGGGGACCGACTCCGTCTTCCTTTCGCTCACCGCTACGGGAGGTACTGGTGCAACCGCGCGTCGCTGCACGCGATGGAAGACCAGGTGCAAGTTCTCCTGAAGTACACAGATAACCCAAACGGATCCTTGAGTGGCGTCGCGGCGGTGAGCAACTGGGAAGGCAACGTCGTAGGGATGATGCCCCAGCCAACCAGGGCGCTGGATCCCGCAGTCGGTGGAACAGATGGGATCGCGGTTTTTGACGCACTCGTTCGCGCCTGCAAGCCAGGAGCACGCCTCCAGACTTCTACCAAGGAGCAGCAAATCAATGGCTGATGCTGAACCTACACCAGAGCAGGTGAAGGAACAGAAGCTTTACCGCGAGTGGGGCCTCACCGACGCGGAGTACGACCTCATCGCAGACAAGATCCTTGGCCGACTCCCGAACTACACGGAAGCCGGCCTGTACTCGGTGATGTGGAGCGAGCACTGCTCTTACAAACACTCCAAACAGTTCCTGCGCGGCTTTCCAACAGATGGGGAACATGTCCTGCAGGGCCCTGGCGAGGGTGCCGGGATCGTCGACATTGGTGGTGGGCTGGCCATTGCCTTCAAGATGGAGAGCCATAACCATCCGTCCGCTGTTGAGCCGTATGAGGGCGCTGCAACCGGCGTTGGCGGTATCCTGCGCGACGTCTTTTCGATGGGCGCAACCCCCATCGCCTCCCTGAACTCCCTCCGCTTCGGCGAACTTGACGACCCGCGCACCAAGTTCCTGGTCCGCGAAGTCATCGCCGGCCTCGCGGGTTACGGGAACACGATCGGCGTCCCTACCGTTGGCGGTGAAATCGCTTTCGACCCCGTCTACCAGGGGAACCCCCTGGTGAACGCGATGGTTGTCGGTTTGATGAAACACGAAGACATCCAAAAAGGACTCGCCGCAGGCGCCGGGAACCTGATCATGTACGCGGGCGCAACAACTGGGCGGGATGGCATCCACGGCGCCACGTTTGCGTCCGAATCGTTCGAGGATGAGGGTGAGGAACCTGTAGAACGCAGCGCCGTCCAAGCCGGGGACCCCTTCATTGAGCGTCTTCTGATGGACGCCTGCCTGGACCTAATCCAGAACCACTCAGACGTGCTGGTTGGCATCCAGGACATGGGGGCTGCAGGCCTGGTGTCATCCAGCTCTGAGATGGCATCCAAAGCCGGCTTCGGTATGAAGCTCAATCTTGACCTGGTTCCCACCAGGGAAGAGGGCATGACCCCGTATGAAATGATGCTTTCTGAGTCCCAGGAACGCATGCTCATCTGCGTAAAGCAGGGCGGGGAAGAAACAGTCGCTGACGTGTTTGCAAACCACGGCTTGGAAGCCGTCACGATCGGCGAGGTAACCGAAGACCCCAGCTACCAGCTGTTCTTTGGTGGAGAGCTGGTCACGGACATCCCCGTGGACTCTCTTGCAGAAGCTCCAGAAGCAAACCCGCCGGTGAAGAAGCCCGCGCGTCTGCTTGACCCGGGTGACCCCTGGGTCCCAGAGGTTTCCGACCCCACCCAGGTGCTACTGGACTTGTTGGGCTCCCCCACCATCGCCTCGAAAGCCAGCCTGTTCCAGACGTTTGACTCCCGCGCTGGCGGAGACACCGTGGTTCTGCCTGGCTCTGACGCGGGCGTTGTGCGGGTTCGCGGAACCGATAAAGCCCTTGCGATGACTACCGACTGCAATGCCCGCTACCTGTTCCTGGACCCGAACGTGGGGGCGCAGGCCGCGGTTGCGGAAGCTGCCCGGAACGTTGTTGCTGCAGGCGGGCAGCCTTTAGCAATCACCGACTGCCTCAACTTCGGGAGCCCTGAGAACCCCGAGTCCTACTGGGAACTCCAAGAGGCAACAGCTGGTATCTCCGCGGCGTGCAACGCCCTGGGCTTCCCCGTCATTTCAGGGAACGTTTCCCTCTACAACGAGTTCGATGGGCAGTCCATCTACCCAACGCCGACCATCGGCATGGTCGGGCTGATCGACCACCTGGACCAGGTCACCCCTTCTGCTTTCAAAGCTGAGGGTGACGCCGTTTACGTTGTCGGAAAAACGGGCAGCGACTTTGACGGCTCCGAACTCCAAAAGCTTCTCACTGGAGAGATCTTCGGCCCGTTCACTGGTTTCGACATTGACGCCGAAAAGGCAGCGCACGACCTGGTGCTGACAGCAATCCGCACGGGGCTGGTCCAGAGCGCTCACGACGTTTCCGAAGGTGGCCTGGCCGTTGCAATCGCCGAGTCCCTCTTCAGTGAGAGTGACCAGAACCTAGGCGTTTCCCTGGCCACCGCCCTGCCAGCAGGAAACCTGTTCTCAGAAACTCAGGGACGCTTCGTTCTGTCGACCCGGCCGGAAAACCGTGACGGACTCCAGGAACTGGCTCAGCAGATGGGAGTCACGCTCACGCACCTGGGGGAGGTCACCCGTGAACCGCGCCTGCTATTCCAAGCCGAAGGTGGGAGCATAGACATTCCGGTGGCAGAAGCGAAGCAGACCTACTTCACGGCTATCCCGAATCTGCTCGCGTAGGAAGAGAAACGTTTGTTTGGAGTTTGGGGGCACCCCGATGCGTCCCGCCTAGCCTATTTTGGACTCCGCACCCTGCAGCACCGCGGGCAAGAAGGCGCCGGCATTGTTTCAAACGACGACGGCCGTCTGATTGGTCACCGGGGCCGCGGCTTAGTCTCCTCCGTTTTCAAGCACGAAAGTCAGCTGGACCGTTTGGCTGGCCCGGCTGCAATCGGGTCAGTCCAGTACTCCAGTGAAGACTCCGGTGGGATCGACAACGTCGCTCCACTCCTGTTCAACTTCCAGGATTCCCAGGTTGCTCTGGGACAAACAGGAAACCTCACGAACGCGGTAACACTGCGAACCGAGCTTGAGGACTCCGGCGGGATTTTCCGTTCAAACTCTGACTCTGAGATTCTGATGCACCTAATCAGGCGCAGTAAAGCCCCGACTTTCCTTGGTCGCCTCAAAGAGGCTTTGCAGCAGGTCCGCGGAGGTTTCTCTTACGTCCTCCTGACCGGGGACGCCATGTGCGCGGCTGTCGACCCTAACGGGTTTCGCCCTCTTTCCATTGGCCGGATGAGGAACGGTGCTTACGTTGTAGCCTCGGAAACCTGCGCGCTTGACGCCGTAGGGGCTCGCTTCGTGCGCGACATTGAACCGGGTGAAGTCGTCACGATAGACGACTACGGCGTCCGGAGCGATCGCTTCACGACTGAGACGCAACAGTCGATCTGTTCTATGGAGTACATCTACTTCGCCCGACCTGACAGCAACATTGCCGGCGTCAACGTTCACGCGGCCCGCAAGCAGATGGGCCGCCTGCTTGCGAAGGAAGCGCCCGCTGACGCCGACATGGTTGTGGGTGTCCCGAACTCTTCTCTGTCTGCCGCGTCTGGTTACGCCGAGGTCGCTGCCTTGCCGTATGAGATGGGGTTGATCAAGAACCAGTACGTCGCCCGCACATTCATCCAACCCACCCAGGTCCTGAGGGATCAGGGCGTGAGAATGAAGCTGTCAGCTGTCCGCGGCGTTGTGGAGGGCAAGCGCGTTGTCCTGGTTGACGACTCGATTGTCAGGGGGACGACTAGCCGCCGCCTGGTTGAACTGCTACGCGACGCGGGCGCCGCTGAAGTCCATTTGCGGATCGCTGCCCCGCCGCTCGCCTACCCCTGCTTCTACGGGATTGACATCCAGAACCGGGCGGACCTGATCGCCTCGTCCCTTTCCGTTTCGGAGATGCGCGAGTACCTGGGGGCCGACTCGCTCGAGTTCCTTAGTGTGGAGGGCGTCGTTGACGCGATCGGCTTGCCCTCGTCCGCCCCCTACGGCGGACTGTGCATGGCGTATTTCAACGGGGACTACCCAACCCCGCTTTACGATTACGAGGAAGAGTACTTGGATTCCCTGAAGAATCCCTTACGCGCAAGTTAGCCAGCCCAACTAGAGAGTGGAGCACCGTGAAGAACGCTTACGGCAAGGCCGGAGTCGATGTTGAAGCTGGCTATGAGGTCGTGAGCCGCATCCGCCCTCACGTGGAGCGCACCGTTCGCCCGGGGGTCATGGGCGGTTTTGGGGGGTTTGGAGGCGCGTTCGACCTGTCGGCGCTGGACTACAAGCAGCCCGTCCTGGTTTCAGGGACCGACGGTGTCGGCACGAAACTGCTGGTCGCTATCGCAGCGGGACATTTCGACACTATTGGGGTCGACTGCGTGGCGATGTGTGTGAACGACGTCGTGGCGCAAGGAGCCCAGCCCCTCTATTTCCTTGACTACATCGCAACCGGGAAGACTGTTCCTGGGGTGGTAGCGCAAGTGGTGGCTGGCATCGCTGAGGGTTGCGTGCAAGCGGGCGCCGCCTTGGTCGGTGGGGAAACAGCTGAGATGCCGGGGCTATATGGTCCCGGTGAGTTTGACGTTGCAGGGTTTGCGGTTGGTGCCGTTGAGAAGGACCACCTGATCACGGGAGCGGGCATCGAGTCGGGGGACGTGTTGCTGGGACTGCCCTCGTCCGGTTTCCACTCGAACGGGTACTCTTTGATCCGCAAGGTGATCGCGGACGCTGGACTGAGCGTGGAAGACCCCTTCCTTCACACGGAAGAAGAGGCTGTATCGGTCGCGGAGATCTTGCTACGTCCTACGAAGATCTACGCCCGCGCAGTCCTTCCCCTGATGAACGCCGGGCTGGTGCAAGGCGCTGCTCACGTCACTGGCGGCGGGTTTGTTGAGAACCTCCCCCGGATGCTCCCGGAAGGCCTTGCCGCAAAGGTTGAGCTGGGCAGTTGGCCTGTGCCGCCAGAGTTTTTGGTCCTGCAAACCCTGGGCGGGATCCCAACGGAAGAGATGTATCAGATCTTTAACATGGGGATCGGGATGGTCCTTGCGATCCAGCCGCGCGACCTGGAGGAAACTCAGCGACTATTGGAGAAGCAGGATGAGCAAAGCTTCGTGATCGGCAGCGTGGTTCCAGGTGAAGGCGTTCTTTTTGAGGGGGAGTTTGGGGCGTGAACGGGGTTAGGCGGACCCGGCTTGCGGTCATGGCGTCGGGGACAGGAACCAATTTTCTGGCGATAGCTGCTGCAGCTCGCGAAGGCAGGCTGCTTGTCGAGATCCCCGTACTCATCTGCGATAAGCCCGGCGCGAAGGCGCTGACGCTGGCCTCGCGTCTGGGGATTGACTCAGTTTGTGTCTCTCCCAAGGAGTTTGAAAGCCGCGAAGCCATGGACGCCGCCATCCTGGAAGTGCTCCAGGAAAGGGATGTAGAGCTGGTCGCCCTGGCTGGTTACATGCGGATCATCGGCCAGCCCTTGCTGGACGCGTACCAGGGGCGGATCGTGAACATCCACCCCTCCTTGCTCCCGCACTTTCCAGGCGTGGGCGCGATCGAGGAAACGTACGTGGGCGGTCACGGCGGGGTCACAGTTCACCTGATTGACGAGGGCGTTGACACTGGCCCCATCCTGGCCCAGCAGCCCGTGCACCGTTTTGGGACAGACACGCTTGAAACGTTTGAAGCCCGCGTTCACCGGGTTGAGCATGCACTTTACCCAGGCGTCCTGCAAGCGCTTATCGATGAGCGGCGCACCGAAGCCGAAGAAAGATCTACCGGAGCAGCTGAATGAAAATCATGGTGGTTGGCTCTGGTGGCCGCGAACACGCAATCGCTAAGGCTCTGCTCCGCGGGATCAGCAACCCTGAAGTTTTCTGTTTGCCCGGAAACCCGGGGATGGAGCGCGACGGGATAAAGACGTCTCCTATCAGGACCAGCGATCAAGAAGCTCTGATTGCTTTCGCGCGCGACAACAACATTGACTTTACGGTGGTGGGTCCTGAGCAACCGCTGACAGAGGGATTGGTCGACAGGTTTGAGGAGGCGGGGCTGCGCGCGTTTGGTCCAAGTGCGCGGGCCGCCCGGATTGAGGGCTCTAAGGAGTTCGCGAAGCAGGTAATGGCGGCCGCAGGGGTCCCCACCGCGGACTACCAGGCTTTCACCGACTACGAAGAGGCCTGCGGTTACGTCGACTCCCAGGGAGCCCCCATCGTCGTGAAAGCGGACGGGCTCGCCGCAGGCAAAGGCGTTGTCGTGGCGGAGACGGCCCAGCAAGCTAAGGAAGCCCTTTGGGACATGTTGGAAGCGAATCGCTTTGGGGAAGCCGGCGCGAGTGTTGTCGTCGAGGAGTTTTTGGAGGGTCCAGAGTTTTCTCTTCTGGCCTTCGTGGATGGAGCAGGCGTTTATCCAATGGTGATTGCCCAAGACCACAAGGCTGCCTACGACGGCGACTTGGGTCCAAACACCGGCGGCATGGGCGCTTACTCCCCTGTCCCCCAGATCTCGCAGGCTTCGGTGGACACTGCTACGGAGAAGATCTTGAAGCCTGTGGCCCGGCAGCTAGCGGATCAGGGGGACTACTTCAGGGGCGTCCTTTACGCGGGGCTGATTGATACCGAGGAGGGCCCTAAGGTGATCGAGTTCAACGCTCGCTTCGGGGATCCGGAGGCACAGGTTGTCCTACCGCGCCTAAAATCGGATCTGGCACAGGTGATCGGCGCCCTGCTTGGAGGCGAAGAGCCAACGCTTGAGTGGGACCAGGACATGAACTGCGTTGGGGTTGTCGTCGCCTCTGACGGGTACCCTGGAAGCTACGAAGCCGGGGCGCTCGTCCCGGACTTCGGGGAAGACGTTAACGTCTACTACTCCGGGGTCAAAGCGGGCCAAGATGGGAAGCTTGTTGCGGACGGTGGCCGCGTCTACCTGGTGCAGGCATCCGGAGCGACGTTGAAGGACACTCAAGACAAAGTTTATTCAGCCCTGAAAGCCGCAGACACCACCGGGACCTTCTACAGGAGCGACATCGCCAACCGCGGCGTTGTCTAGGCAGAGCTAAGAGTTCTGTTGCAGCTTTTCGTTGCTTGCCAAAACGGCATCTGCCATTGCGCGTGTCCTGGCAAGGAGCCGCTCCCGAAGTTCGGGGTCGCTAAGGGCGATGATCCTGGCGGCGAATAGGCCTGCGTTGGTTGCGCCTGCACCCCCGATAGCCATGGTCGCTACGGGGATCCCGCCGGGCATCTGCACTGTTGAGAGCAGGGAGTCCATGCCGGATAGTGCCTGCGACTGAATGGGTACGCCAATGACCGGCAGGTCTGTCTGAGCGGCGATGACGCCGGCCAGGTGAGCGGCTCCGCCAGCACCAGCGATGATCACTTGCAGTCCACGCTCTGCTGCCCCGGAAGCGTATTCGGTCACCAGCTGCGGGGTCCGGTGCGCTGAAGCCACCTGCTTTTCATAGGGGACTCCCAGCTCCTCCAGGACGTCGCACGCTTTTTTCATCGTGTCCCAGTCGGAAGCCGACCCCATGATTACGCCAACCTGCACCATTAGAACTCCAACCTGAGTCATTAAAACTTGAGCCCACCGGACGGCCGTTTGCACCTTCAAGCGTACAGAAACTATTGGGTCAGGACGCGGACTGCTCGGGACCCAGCCTGCAGGCAAGCAAAAGGGCTCCGCCTCGGTTTGAGGGGAGCCCTCTTTTGTGCTTTGGCCGAAGCCGACCTTGCTAGCGAGTCTCGCGGTGCGTGGTGGATGTCTTGCACCGCGGGCAGAATTTCTTCAGCTCAAGGCGGTCAGGGGTGTTACGACGGTTCTTCTTCGTGATGTAGTTGCGTTCCTTGCATTCGGAGCAGGCAAGGGTGATCTTCGGACGCACATCAGCAGATTTGCTAGCCACAGTATTTCCTTACAAGTATTTCCGCCCGCCCTACCGACGGGTCGACCTAGGAAATCTTACCCTGCCGCCGGCCTTGACCCTTACCATCGTCGGGGATCCCACACGCAAGGGCACAGACGTGGGATGGTCACGCTACTCATCGCAAGCCCCGCGGTTGAAGACCGGCTCGCCAGAGGTGGGAGTTATTTTGTAGCGAGGGGGAGACTCGAACTCCCGACCTTACGATTATGAGTCGTACGCTCTAACCTGCT
>ERZ1032852.7-NODE-7-length-56881-cov-13.041214_pt1 | contig 56881 bp, 43 predicted proteins | sample MGYA00516689_ERZ1032852 | MGnify/ENA primary metagenome ERZ1032852 (study PRJEB33719, sample SAMN04262499) | wastewater metagenome | biome: rural village; feature: composting latrine chamber; material: composting feces with ash | place: El Salvador | collected...
TCTTCTTGATTCCTTTTAGGAAGTATTTTGTGAAAGACATGCACGGTAAATATCCTTTCCCAGAAGCAACTGCTACTACGCAAGTATTGGTTTCGGGTGAGAAAGGTGGCGACCAAGCAAAACCTCTGCTTATGGCAGGTATCATTGGTGGTCTGTACGATTTTATTGTTGCTACATTTGGTGGTTGGGCAGAAGTATTTACTACCCGCGTTGTGCCAGCAGGTATAGCTCTTGCTGATAAAGCAAAAATTGTGTTTAAGATGAATGTGGGTGCAGCCGTTTTAGGTTTAGGATATATTGTAGGTCTTAAATATGCATCTATTATTGCTATAGGTTCGGCATTAGTATGGTTTGTTATTGTTCCTTTGCTGCCTTTTGTAAGCGATGCAATGGCTACAACGCTAAATCCTGCTTTTGTAGGCGCTATTGGCGATTTACCACCCGAAGATATATTCAGCACATTTGGTCGTCACATTGGTATTGGTGGTATTGCTATGGCGGGTGTTATAGGTATTATCAATTCGTGGGACATAATTAAAGGTGCAGTAGGTCTTGCAGCCAAAGAGATGGGTGGAAAACTACCTGCTGCAGAAGCTAAGGTGAAACGCACACAACGCGACATCTCGATGAAGTTTATCTCTATTGCAATAATTGTTACTTTAGTTTTAACCTTCTTGTTTTTCTATTTAGGCGTACTAGAGTTCAACCTAATGCATGCTATTGTAGCCATTATAATTGTAGCCGTAATTGCCTTCTTGTTTACAACTGTTGCTGCAAATGCTATTGCCATTGTGGGTACCAACCCTGTATCGGGGATGACACTGATGACGCTAATTCTAGCATCAGTAATATTGGTAGCTATTGGTTTGAAAGGATCAACCGGTATGGTGGCAGCCATGATTATTGGTGGTGTTGTTTGTACGGCATTGTCAATGGCGGGTGGGTTTATCACCGACCTCAAAATTGGTTATTGGATAGGAACAACACCTAAAAAACAAGAGACTTGGAAGTTTTTAGGTACATTAGTATCAGCTGCTACAGTAGGTGGTGTTATTATGCTTTTAAACAAAACATATGGCTTTGTAGGCGAAGGTTCATTGGTTGCTCCACAAGCAAATGCTATGGCAGCGGTAATAGACCCTCTAATGTCTGGAACTGGTGCACCATGGATACTATATGGAGCAGGTGCTATACTTGCAATTGTACTTACATTCTTAAAAATTCCAGCATTGGCATTTGCTTTGGGTATGTTTATTCCTTTCGAATTGAATATACCGCTAGTTATTGGTGGTGCTATAAGTTGGTTCGTATCTACACGTGGTAAAAACATTGCACTAAACAATGCAAGAAAAGATAGAGGAACCTTATTGGCATCTGGACTCATTGCAGGTGGTGCATTGATGGGAGTTGTGAGTGCAGCTATCAAGTTTATCCAAGATATACCTGCCGAAGCAGCTATTAAAGCAGAAGGCGCTGTAAGCCCAGAAAGAATTACTGCAATAAAAAACAGCTACAGCTGGATTAACGAAAGCTGGGCAAACAGTAGTAATTCTGCTTGGATATGGTTGGCATTAGTAATGTTTATAGTATTGTGTGCTTACCTAGTTTGGGATTCTATGAGAGCTAAAATAGAAGACTAAATATCTTTGACAAGTATATTTAATTATACAACTATATAAAGGCGTTGGGGTTACTATTTATATGTACCCCAACCTTTTACTTTTTAGGAACGAACTAAAATAAAATCTTATTAATATGAAGAAGTTATTTCTACTCACCATTATTGCATCAATCACTCTATTGTCTTGTACTTCAACAAAGAAAGAGACAATCTATGAGGATGAAGATTATACGCAATTTGTAGATCCATTTATTGGCACTGCATTTACAGGACACACTTTTCCAGGAGCAACCTATCCGTTGGGCATGGTGCAACCGGGTCCAGAGACAGGAAACTTCTCATGGGACTACTGTGCGGGATATGTGTATGGAGACCCAACTATAACGGGTTTTTCACAAACACGACTCAATGGAACTGGTGTAACCGACCTTGGCGACTTGCTCATGCAACCTTTCTCGGGTGATAAACGCGACAATTTGCACAGTCAATACGACTTGATAAGCGAAGAGGCAACACCCGGATACTATGCAGTGCACCTTACAGACAACGATGTGAAAGTAGAGATAACAGCTGCACCCCATGTTGCATTTCATAAATATGTGTTCAACAAAGAAAAGCCTGCTAATATACTTGCAGACTTCCAAAGCGGATTGGTGTGGAGCAAAGAGCACATATATCAGCACATATTGGCAAACGAAATAAACTTCGAGGATGATAAAACTATTTCAGGTTATACCAGAAGAAGACAATGGGTGGAAAGAGAGTACTACTTTGTTATCGAGTTTGATAAATCGATTATCAGCAAAGAAGAGTTGGAAAAACAAGACCCTCGTGAAAAAGCTCCTCGCTACATATTAACCTTTGATATGCAGGGAGATGAGGAGCTGAACATGAAAATTGCCATGTCTTCTACCAGCATCGAAGCTGCTAAAGCTAATATGCAAGCCGAAGTGCCACATTGGGATTTTGCCACTGTGCATGAAGATGCTGTGAGCGAATGGAACAGCTATCTATCGCGTATACATATTGAGGGAACAGATACACAAAAGGTGAATTTCTATACTGCAATCTATCATCTATTTATTCAACCCAACAACATAGCCGATGTTGATGGTAAATATATAGGTCCCAATCGCAAGGTGTCTCAATCATCCGATGGTAAGCACTACTCTACCCTATCGCAGTGGGACACTTTTCGTGCTGCATTTCCAATGTACACAATATTGAGTCCAGAGATGGTGCCTGGAATGGTGAACTCTATGCTCGATTTTAGCGAGCAGCAGGGTCACTTACCAGTGTGGGCATTGTGGGGACAAGAGACCTACACCATGATTGGCAATCACTCTGTGCCCATGATTGTGGATGCTTACCTAAAAGGATTTGAAGGATTTGACTATGAGCGTGCTTACAACGAAATAAAGAAATCTATCGTAACTAGCACGCATCCAAAAACCAACTGGGATATTTATGATAAATATGGCTACTATCCTTACGATTTGGTGAAACTTGAGTCGGTGTCGCGTGTTATGGAATCGAGCTTCAATGACTATGCTGCAGCTTTGATGGCACAGAAGATGGGGAAAGAGGAAGACTATGAATTCTTTATGAATCGCTCTGAGTTTTACAAGAATGTGTACGACATGGAATCGAAAGCAGTGAGACCAAAAGATAGCGAAGGTAATTTTATGACACCTTTCGACCCCTACGAACTAGCTCATGCAGACTCGCAAATAGGTGGACACTACACCGAGGGTAATGCCCGTCAGTACACATGGCATGTGTTGCAAGACATTCCTGCATTAATAGACTTGATGGGTGGCAAAAAGGAGGCTGGAATACTTTTAGACTCGCTATTCTATACTACTAAAGAGACAACAGGAGATTTGGCTGATGTGACAGGTCTTATTGGTCAATATGCTCATGGCAATGAGCCTAGTCACCATATTACTTACATTTACCCCTATCTCGACCGTCCAAAAGAGGCGCAAAAGTTGATTCGTCAAATTAGTACAGATTTCTATAGAGCACAACCCGATGGATTGATTGGAAATGATGATTGTGGACAAATGTCTGCTTGGTTTATTTTTTCATCAATTGGTTTCTATCCACTCGACCCTGTTAGTGGAGAGTATGTAATAGGTGCACCACAAGTGCCTGCAGCAACTATTCCGTTGGCAAACGGTAAAACGTTTACAATGGAAACTGTAAACCTATCGGTATACAATCTTTATGTTGATAAAATAGAGCTGAATGGTGAGCCTTATACCAAGAAGACCATTTCGCATCAAGATATAATGGATGGTGCCAACTTGGTGTTTTATATGACAGACAATGGTGAGGAGTAAAACCAACTAAGATTATAAGATTAAGGCTATAAAACAAGGAAACCCGCTCTTACAAACTTGTAGGGCGGGTTTTATTGTATATAGAAACGTTGTTTTGATTGAAATTTAATCCAATAATGCAAGTGCATAATCACTTTTGACTGCTACAGAAGCTAATATTGCAACTGCAGAAATGCTCTTGTTTGTTGTTGAAGCTAATATTACAAGTGCATAACCGATCTTGTTTATTGCAAAAGCTAATATTGCAACTGCAGAAATGCTTTCGTATAGCCTCGAAACCTATTATGCAGGTGGTTTATGCCCTTTCGCAACTGATTAATTTCAGAAATCTATAGCTTTCTATATGCTTTACGAACCTCTTTCTTCTCATAAAAAGTAATAGCAATACCCAATAAGATGAGAGCACCGCCAATTGCCTTCTCAATAGTTATAACCTCATCAATAAATATCCATGCCAATATACTTGCAAACACTACCTGGCTCAATAGTGAGAGTGAAAGACGGGTTGCTCGCATTCGTTTGGTAGCATAACTGATAAGCAACCAAGCAAGTAGTTGACTCACCAATCCTTGTATTAAGAGAGAAGTCCATGCAGCTGAAGTAAATCCCCAAAGAGGCTGTTTTGCTGCAATATTTATTATCAGTAAAAAAAGTGCACTGCTTGTGGAACTAAGGGTTATGAAAGAGACAACCTCCATTTTGTTTAATACCTCTTTGCTTAGAAGAATATATAGTGCATAAAAAAAGCCTGAAAAGATACCTAAAGTAAACCCTCTATCGAATGATAAACTCAAGAAGACATCTATGCCTATAAATACAACTATCCCTACTATGGCAAACAGCGTGCCTATCCAAAATGAGCGCCTTGGTTTGTTTTTGAAAAACAGAAATGCAATTACACCTACCCATATTGGGGCAAGGTTGGTAAGCAATGTGCCTTGTGTGGCAGTAGTTAGTTGAATAGATAGATTCCAGAAGGCAATATCTGCTGCAAACAATACTCCACACAGAGCAGCCAACAGACCTGTTTGCACAGAGGGAACTTTTAATGACTTGGTGATGGTTACGTAACTCAACAGTGCTGCTGCAGCTATTGCCATCCGGTAAAAAGCCGAAGTTAATCCGGGTGTCAATTTCATGGCAACAATAACTGGAAACAATGATATAGATAAAATGCCTATAAATAGGGCTATGCGTGCTTTTTTCATATACTAATCTGAATTGTAATTATAATGAGCGGCAAAATTAATGCTTTTTTCATTATGAACGAGTATAAAACAACAAATCGCTCCTCACATATTGTGAGAAACGATTTGCACTGAATTTTACAATTGCTTTATGAACAATTTAATTATCAACGTTGCCAAAGAATAAGATTGGTCTCTAGTGGCACAGATAGTCCTTCGAAACAAGGAATTATACGTGGTGTATAATCAGAAGCTTGTCTTGACGAAGGAACAGTTACTTTGTAACAGTATCCTCTCTCTTTACCCTTTGGTTTTCTAACGAGCTTCATCTCAGCAACAGTTGGCACATCTCCATTTTTTCCATCTGCAAATAGTTGAACCTGCACAGTGTCGGGATTGACTGCACCAAAATCAACTTTTACATCAAATTCGTGTTGCTCATCAGTCGATTTAACAGACAGCTCTCCAAAACGCATCTCGCCCCAATGTTGATTGAGTGAATTGAGTAAGGTAGATATCTGTTTTCCTACCTTTCCGTTGTTTGCAACGCGCGCTTGGTATGCTTTAGCAGCTGGCAGATAGTGACTTTCTGTATATTCCCTCACCGTTCTATCGGCAGAGAAGCGAGGCGTTAGTTGAGCCATGCTTTCACGCATTCGTTCTATCCATCGAGTAGGTATTCCTTTTTCATTACGGTCGTAAAACTGAGGAATTACTTCGTTTTCTAATATATCGAATAACTGCTCAGATTGCATAGCATCCCATGCTGGATCGTCGCCATGCTCTTTACCATCGCCAATAGCCCAACCCACCTCAGGTGAATAGGCTTCAGCCCACCAACCATCAAGCTCAGATAGATTGATACCACCATTTACAAGCACTTTCATGCCACTTGTTCCACTAGCTTCCCATGGACGGCGTGGTGTGTTTATCCACACATCAACACCTTGCACCAAGTTTTCAGCAACATGCATATCATAATCGCTTAAAAACATAATAGGTGTATGTGCTCCATTGTCTCTAATGAAATTAATCCACTGCTTTATTAAGTCTTGTCCTGGACCATCGTTTGGATGTGCTTTTCCAGCAATAACCAATTGAACCGGATAAGTAGGATTGTTCAGAAGACGAAGCAAGCGTTGTGGGTCGTGTAGCAATAGGTTGGGTCGCTTGTAAGTAGCAAAACGACGTGCAAAACCAATTGTTAGCACCGCTGGATTGAACAAATGTTTTGCTCTTTCCACTGTTTCTATTGGTTGATTTGCGCCTTCTAGTTGCCTTGCAAAATGTTTACGAGCAAACGTCACAAGTGTTTCATTGGCATTGGTTCTCATTTTCCAAAGCACCTCATCAGACACTTTGCGAATATCTGCCAATTGCTTGTTCATACCCAACCAACGGTCTTTACCACAAGCATTTGTCCATATCTCATCAGCTTCTTTTGAGTCCCATGTGGGCATGTGTACACCATTGGTTACATGATTTACAGGAACTTCGCTTGTTGGCCAATCTGGGAACAATGGACCAAAAATATCTCTACTAACCTCACCATGAAGACTACTCACACCATTTATATCGCCACTTCCACGAATAGCCAAGTAAGCCATATTGAAAGGCTCTGAATTGTCGTGAGGGTTTTTACGACCCAATGCCAACAATTGGTGCGTACTAATGCCAAGTTTTTTCTCTGCATACTCACCTAAATACTGCTCTACAAGTTGTGGTGGGAACAGATCGAAACCGGCAGGAACAGCAGTATGTGTAGTAAACAGGTTTCCTGCTCTTGTAGCAGTGAGAGCCACATCGAAGGGTTGTCCTGATTTTTCCATAAAACTGCGTGCACGTTCCAAAATAGCCATTGCTGCATGCCCTTCGTTAAGGTGACATACTTCTGGATCAATACCAAGCTCCTCCAACAAGCGCCATCCAGCAATACCCAATATCATTTCTTGTTTAAACCTCAACTCAGTGCCACCACCATACAGCTCGCTAGTTATACCTCTGTCTACTGGAAAATTTCCAAGATCGTTGCTATCCAACAGGTATAGCTTTACCCTTCCGGCAGATGCCTCCCAAACTCTTACCCACTGAGGGAAACCAGGTAGATTAAACTCCAATCGCATCCACTCTCCATTTTCTCTGCGCAAAGGGGTAATGGGCAGTTGTCCTGGATCGTTGTAAGGATAAAGGGCTAATTGATTACCATCGGAATCAATTTTCTGACGGAAGTACCCTTGTTGGTATAGCAACCCTACACCAACAACCGGAACACCCAAATCGCTTGCTGTTTTCAGTTGATCACCAGCCACATTGCCTAATCCACCTGAATAGATTGGTAACGCCTCGGTCATCATAAACTCCATACAGAAGTAGGCAATGCCATTAATTTTAGATTTGGGGTGTGTTTTCTGAAACCAAGCTGGAGATTCATTGCTTTCCCTTCTTGATTTTACGAGTAATTCTACCTTATTACGAAACTCGGTATCTTCACGCAGTTCTTTAAAGCGTTCTAAAGAAACAGTTTGTATTACTGCCCATGGATTTTGTGTCAAATCCCATAATTCAGGGTCTAACTGCCTCCACACTTCGTCAGCTGAGTGATCCCACGACCATCTTAAATCAAGCGCTAGCTCAAAAAGTGCTTTGGCTTCATTAAGTTTGGTTGGTAGTTCACTGTAGATAGGTTTTTTAAATTTCTTGTCTTCTTCCATATTATTAGTGTTTTAAAGGTTTATCAATTGTATATAAGTTATTTAGCATATCTTATAAGATAGTAATTTAACAAGCCAATTCAAAATATTTTAACTATAACATAGATAAAAAACTATATAGAAATTGGGTGAGGGTAACAACAGAGATGATAAAAGCACGCTATTTGGATGAAGCAAACCATATACTATTCAAACAGTTGCACCCTTGCCCATTTAATATATTGTTCCCAATCATATTCTGTAACATCGTGCTTGCCTTTACGTATATGATATGCAAGTCTGTTTTGTATGGGTTGATTAGCAGAGGGCATATCAATGCTATCTACACCTTTTTTGTTGTATAAATGGTAAACCGGAGTAGCATAATATGCTGAAAGATATTCACCACGTGGATCTGCCCATCTGTCTTCTTCGGCACTAGCTACGTACAATGGGCGTGGTGCTATTAAAGCCAGCAACTCATGCTGATCTACTGGCAGCTGCTCTTCATTATTACTGTAGGTTTTGAAATTATTGCAAAACCAGTGAGGAAATCTATGGTTGATTCGTTCTATTGTTTCTCCATACTTGCGCTTTGAGAGAGCGGCTCCACCACAACCTGAGTTGTTTGAGATAACTGCTGCAAAGCGTTGGTCGGTAGCACCAGCCCACAAAGATGTTTTACCCAATCGAGAGTGACCAAATAGCACAACCTTTGATGCATCTATATCTAAATCTTTTTCAAGATAATCCATAACACGGCTCAACCCCCAACTCCAAGCTGCAATACTGCCCCACTCCTCACTTGATGGGGATTGTTGCTCATGTGTATATAAAAGGGGGTGAATGCCATCGGTCATATCATTTTTATCGGGGTCGATCTCTCCATAAAACAGGGTTGCTAATCCAAAACCTGCATCAATAACTGATTCAACTTGCCATCGACTTGCACACACACCCCGTGATTGCTCATCAAGTTTATTGTTTGTAATGCCCAAAGAATCATTGTTTACTGTCCAAGCATCTGATATAATTATTTTGGAGTCATTGGTTACTGTATGGTTTCCATAAAAGTTATATCCCATAAAGAGTGGTGCTCTACTCACATTTTTAGGCAGATATATCAATATATTGAAAGAGAGAGTCCGTTTGTTTTTCTTAAATATAAGCTCAACTTGTTTTCGTTTTGCCTTTCCCTCAATAGCGCTGTTGCTTTGCTCTACAATTCTAAATGAAGAGAATTTTAATTCACCTGGCACTTTGCCATACACATTGTGTGTAAAGAAATCGATAAGCTCTAGACGACGTCTGCCTTCCCACTCTTCAATTGTATTGACTCTCTCGCCACAAAACATTTCTAAAGGGTTGGGAACTTTAAAGATAGGCACTTTATCTTCATCGTAATTTGGCTCAAAAGTATCAATTGGTTGTTCAATCATAACTTTCAATTAAAATAAATGAGATGTTTTTTCAGTAATGTATTATAAAAAAAGTGGGTTGACTTATATAATTAAATCAACCCACTCATCATTCTTTTTTTTAAACTATAAAACTTTCAGCTTTTTATGACAGCATTTTCTTTACAGTATCGGCAATAGCACGTCCCTCAGCCTTACCTGCAAGAGCTTTTGTAGCTGCCCCCATCACCTTTCCCATATCTTTAAGCGATGTGGCTCCTGCTTGCTCTATAATATCACCAATAGCTTTTTCCAGCTCATCTTGTGTAAGTTGCTCTGGCAAATAGGATTGCAACACTTCAACCTCCTTTAATTCTTGCTGCGCTAGTTCCTCACGATTTTGCTCTTGGTATATGGCAGCACTATCCTTACGTTGCTTCACCATACGTTGCAAAATGGCAACAGACTGCTCTTCTGTCAACTCACCGGATGCTCCTTTAGCAGTTGTGCTTTCCATAAAAGCAGTTTTTACACTTCTAAGTGTCTCTAGTTGCACTTTATCTTTTGCCATCATGGCTTTTTTTATCTCTTGATCTATTGTTTTGTATAAACTCATTGTTATAATTATTTATTGTTATAAATTTCACTCATCAAAAAGAGAAGACGTAGAGGAAGAAGATGATGTAGACGACTCACTGCGACTTGCACGAGGATTGAAGTCTGATGTTCTGCTATAAACAGGGTTTTTCTCTAATGTTTCAATAATTTTATCATCGCAAAGCTCTTCTATAGTTAAAACAAATGTTTCTGGCTTGATATTAATTAAACCATCTGAACCGTAATACTTCTTTATCAACGCCTCTTCTTTTTGTCTCTTCTCACTATCTCTTTTCTTCTGTTCTTGAAATTCTTTTTCTTTTATCTCTCTTTTCTCTTCTTCTGCTTTAGAGTCTGCTGTATGTTTGTCTATCATACCTGGCACATCGCTAACATTAAAACCTGTAGCAAGTAATGTTATTTTAATATCCTCACCCAAATCCTCCTCAACAGCTGCTCCCCATATAACCTCAATATCAGATCCAAACTTTGACATAAAGTCGTGAAATGCGTTCATCTCCTCCATCATCAAAGGGGCAGTTTCGCTATATGAGATATTTACCAATATTTTCTTGGCACTAAACACATCGTTATTGTTGAGCAAAGGTGAGTTTAAGGCATCTTCAATAGCGGTGCTAATTCTGTCTTCTCCATTGCCTAGTCCCCTACTCATAATAGCTACCCCTCCCTCTTTCAGTGTAGTATTAACATCGGCAAAGTCAAGATTTACATGACCATGTATGGTGATAATCTCAGCAATACTCTTTGCAGCAATAGCCAATGTATCATCTGCTTTTGCAAAAGCATTCATAATAGTTAAATCAGAATAGATATCACGCAGTCGTTCGTTATTGATAACTAATAGTGCGTCTACATTGTTAGCAATTTCTTCTACTCCTCTTAATGCTTGCAATATTTTGGGAGGTCCTTCAAATCTAAATGGAATAGTAACTATACCAATGGTTAAGATATTCATCTCTTTTGCAATACGAGCTATAACAGGTGCAGCTCCTGTGCCTGTACCACCGCCCATACCTGCCGTGATAAACACCATGCGCGTGCCATCGCTAAACAGCTCCTTAATATGGTTGATACTTTCCTCTGCAGCTTCTCGTGCAATTTCAGGCTTATTGCCTGCACCCAGTCCTCCAGTTGTCTTCTGCCCAAGCTGTATTTTCACTGGAACAGGAGATGTTGACAGCGCTTGATTGTCGGTATTACACAAAGCGAAAGAGACATCATGAATTCCCTCATGAAACATGTGATTGACAGCATTGCTACCACCTCCACCTACTCCCACCACCTTAATTATTGCCTGTGTGTGATTTTTTAAATCAAATTGTAAAATATCTTCGTCCATTGTTATCCTCTATATAATTAAACTACAGCTTTTGTGCCACTTAAAACTAATTATCATCTTCATCAAACATTCCTGCAAACAGCCCACCTAGTCCACCAAACATATCCTTTATCTTATCACCAGCATTTCTCTTGCTAGATGGTTCTGATTTAGTTTTCTTTCGCTTATCCGATTTACCTTCAACGCTTTCACCAACTGGCTCTTTGATAACCTCTTCTTCGCAATTAACTTTGCCATACAACAACAGTCCAAGTGCTTGCGTATATGATGGGTCGTTTGCCAATTCAGGAAAATTATTTATGTAGGTCCTCTTGGCTGAAGCCTTTCTTACAGACATCCCAAGTTTTGCCTCTAAGTATAGATCTAAGTTCTTTAACTGAGAAGCACCACCCGTTATTATCAAGCCTGCCCCCAGTTTATCTTTATAACCCGAATAATTAATTTGCGCCTCTATATTTTCAACTATCTCTTGAACACGCATCTCAATAACATGCACTAATTTAGAAAAATCAAGGTTTTTCTCAGTTGTTTTCTCTGTTGATGATTTGGAGATATTGCTATCTTTAGGTTCACTTATCTTGCCATACATTATTTTATGCTCTTCGGCATCTTTCTCAACAAGGTTGAGTTCGGAAATGTCTTTTGTAATAGTAGCTCCACCAAATGGTATTACTACCATATGACGCAGCTTTCCTTCTTTAAAGATTGATACTGAAGTGGTACCTGCACCGAAATCGATAAATGCACAACCCAACTCTTTCTCATCTTCATTTAATGCAATGTTTGCTGATGCCAACGGACCTACAACATACCCTGCAATCTCTATACCACTATTCTCCTTTATGCTTTTATCTATATTGGTAACAATATTTGGTCTGCCTACGATCATCTGATAGTTTGCTTCTATAGCCTCTGTAGTAACACCCACTGGTTTCGACTCAGCTTTTCCATTAATAATATATTCAACGTCGGCAATATTGTACAACTCGCTCATATCTGGCTTAAACTCTCTTGCCTCTTTATGCATTTGCTCAATCACATTATCGGTTACAATTCCGGTTGATGACAACTGTTTGCTTACAGTATGCTGAATGGTGTGTAAAGACTGCCCAGCTACCGAAACATATACCTTGGCTATTTTACCTCCCAAGTTGTTTGTAATTAGTTTGTTTTCGAGCTTACTAATCACTTTTCTAACATTGGCATTTGTCTCTTTTATATTATAAACCAAGCCTCGCCTAATACTGTTACCAGATTTGGTTGTTTCGCATGCCAAAACCGAGATAACATTATCATCATTTTTACGCGCAACAATACCTGTAATCTTCGATGTGCCTAAGTCGATGGCTGCTATAAATCCTGATTCTATCATTGTATATATTGTATTTGAACTATTATTTGCTATTTAAACAAGTAATTGTTGTTTCTGTTTACTATTCTTATAAAGATAAGCAAAGTTGTCTTTGTCTGCTATACTGTAGTGAGAAATTAAAAAAAATGTCTACACTCATCACGGCAAATATAAACTATAAAAACGCAAGCTTAATTTGCTTAGCTATTACTTCAAAGTGCAAACTACTTGATTGTTATACTCTAAATTGACTTCTGAATATCTATTCCAGCCTACAGTATTTAATCCTTTGTCTATGAAAAGCTTCAACTTATCTAGCTTTTCCCTGTAATTATCTAAAGTGCCCAGTGTAACTTTAAAGTCACCTGCACGAGGAACTAACTGTACTTTATTGTTGTTGTTAACAACAATCTGCTCTATCCACGCATCCCAATAAGACTTGTCGGAAATATACATTACAAAGTCGTATAGTTCGTTTTTTGCAAATTCTTCTGTAATATCTCCTATTGCCAAAGGCAAATAAACTGTATAGTTTAATGATGTTGGCATGCGTTCACGCTCAGAATCTATGTAGTAACTTCCATCCCTATTGGATATAACACGCAACACAGGGTTGCGCTGATATATACTTGCTACAAGACTTCCCCTGTGTGTTGTATAAACATCTACTGTTCTTACAAGTTTGTTTGCCCGTATTGCCTCTTCCATTTCCATGGTGTTTATCTCAGCTAAAGGCTTTCCAAGAGGATGCAAGTTTGCTTTCTTAAGAAGCTGTTCTATATCTTCTGCTTGTATGAATTGCTTGTTGATGCTATCCTTTACCAAAACTTTAAAGTTTTCGCACATTTTCTCGTGTGTGTTATCTTTGAAATATAAAGCTGCAAATACTAAATATCCCAATAATATAAGAATAGCAAATACTAACAAAAATCTCTTCATCTTAATTGGATAAATTCATACAAATATACTTGTTCTATCTATAAGTAAAAATTGCAATTCAATAAATTACCTACTTATTGTCAACATTTCTAATTATTTGCACAAAGTTTTTCTATTTCAGGCAATAATGTTTCAATATCTCCTGCACCAATTGTTACTACTACTTCGCGCTGTTTCTTTTTCAACAAGTCTAACACATCATCTTTACTACACATTGTTTTATTTTTAATGGTCACCTTGTCAAAGATTATTTGGGATGTTACCCCCTCAATAGGTTCTTCTCGTGCAGGGTATATATCAAGCAATATCAACTCATCTAATAGCGAAAGACTATCTGCAAAAGCATCTGCAAAATCCCTTGTGCGAGAATAAAGGTGTGGTTGAAAGATACCTGTTATTTTTTTATTATCGTACAGTTTTCTTATCGATGAGATAGATGCTTCCACTTCGTCGGGATGATGTGCGTAATCATCAATTAACACCATTTTGTCTGTCTTACAGCGAATATCAAACCTTCGCCTTGCCCCCATGTATCCAAACAAGGCTGACTTTATCTCTTCAGGTTCAACTCCGCTTAACCATGCTGCTGCACCTGCTGCTATAGCATTCTCTACGTTTATCAAAACTGGCACACCTAGTTCCACATCGTTTATCTTGCCTTTTGGATAAACAAAATCGAACAGTAGTGCTCCGTTGCCTATTCGTATATTCTCTGCATGAAAGTCACCAGATGATAGCGAATAGCTGTACTGCTTAACAGAAGGATGACATTTTGGTGTAACCGGTATATTTTCTTTCATAATCAGATAACCATCTTCACGGATAAGAGAAGTGAATTTCTCAAAACTTTCTCGGTAGTTAGCTGCATTGTGATAGATATCAAGATGGTCGGGGTTGGCAGAAGTGATTATTGCTATCCAAGGGCTCAACCAATGAAACGAACGATCGTATTCGTCTGCCTCAACTACGGTGATATTACTATTGTCGGATAGAAGTAAGTTGCTTTTATAGTTTTTGAGGATTCCTCCCAAAAATGCACTGCAGTCAACCTTCGATTGTCGAAGAATATGGGCAGCCATTGTGCTAACAGTGGTTTTTCCGTGTGTACCAGCACAACAGATAGCATTACTGAGCTTTGTAATCTCTCCTAATACTTGTGCACGCTTCATTATTGCAAAGTTATTCTCTTGAAAATAGACCAATTCGGTATGTATTGATGGCACGGCTGGTGTATAAACAACCAATGTGGTCTGAGCATCCATAAATTGTTTAGGTACACTCTGCACATCATCTTTGTAGTGAATTGCTGCCCCTTCCTCTTCTAAAAGCTTGGTGAGTTGGGTGGAAATGCGGTCGTATCCAGCAACATTTTTGTTTTTCGACAAGAAAAAGCGAGCCAAATTACTCATACCTATGCCTCCAATACCTATAAAGTAGATATTAGTAAAGTTGTCAATTATAGCTTTTGCATGGCTAGGCTGTATGTCTGTGCTACTTGATGTTGCCATTATCATCTATTTTTTATATTTACTAATTTTTCTATCTCATCTACAATTCTATCTGCAGAATTGAGCTGTGCATGTTTCAAAATATTGGTGCTTAATTGCTCAAGCTTTTCTGGGTCTTTTACTAATGTAAGTGCAGTTGAGAATAGCTTTTCTCTGGCACTCTTGTCGGATATAAGTATAGCTGCATTTTTATTTACCAATGCCAATGCATTTTGTGTTTGATGATCTTCTGCCACATTTGGGGATGGAACTAATATCACCGGCTTGCCCAATAGGCTGAACTCTGAAATAGAGCCTGCTCCAGCACGAGATATAACTAAATCTGCAATAGAGTAAGCCAAATCCATACGAGACACAAAATCGCATAACTTTACATTTGGTGGTATTTTGCCTTCAGTCTCCAACTCTTTCATCTCATCATAATAATATTTACCGCATTGCCATAGAATTTGAACATTCTCTTCTTTAATATCATCAAATGAGCTTACAATACTATCATTAAGTGTGCGTGCTCCCAAGCTTCCACCAACCATTAAAATTGTTTTCTTATCAGGATCGAAATTAAAAAACCTATATCCCTCATCTACTTTTTGAGGAGTAATCTCTAAATCTTGTCTGCAAGGGTTGCCAGTAAGTACAATTCTATCTTTTGGGAAGAACTTCTCCATACCTTCGTATGCAACACATATTGTTGAAGCTTTCTTACCAAGCAATTTATTTGTAACTCCTGCATATGAGTTTTGTTCTTGTAACAATGTTGGAATACCTTGAGATGAAGCTGCTCGCAACACTGGTGCACTAGCATAACCGCCAACTCCAATGACAACATTGGGCTTGAAAGTCTTCACTATTTTTCTTGCACGTCTTAAACTCTTATACAATTTAAAAGCCACCGGAATATTTTTCAATAATTTTTTTCGTACAAGTCCAGCTACTGGCAAACCTACAATCTCGTAATCCGCAGCAGGCACACGCTCCATCTCCATTCTATCTTCTGCACCCACAAAAAGTATTGCTGCTTCGGGCCATCTTTCTTTTATAGCATTGGCAATAGATAAAGCAGGAAATATATGCCCTCCTGTTCCACCACCACTAATTATGAAGTGAAGTTGCTCAGATTGTATTGGAGTAGTTTTTTCTTTCATAAAACTATATTTAGTTATGTTGTTTACTGTAGGTGAATATTTATAGGTAAAGATAACTAATACACCTGTTTTTATCAATTAAGCAACAGTCTATTATCTTCACTTTGCAGACCTTGCAACCTTTAGGCTATAATATACATGCACTTAGCCCTCTTGAATTAGAGAATTCATTGTTAAACATTTTCTCTCCTGCTTGTTAAACTCTAAGATATCGTGCTCTAGCTAACATTCTGTTTTCTTCTACGTGGTTTAAAAATGCCTAAGACTCTTTTAATATAAAACCGTCGAACTGAATAATAAAGATTGTTGCGTTGCAACAAGAGCGAATAAAGTCGAGCACTCTTCTCGGCTTCTATAGCATAATGCTCAGCCATTAAGGCAAGTGCAACTGGATTGTCGGTCAATCTCTTGAGATTAATAAGTCCCTTTACAGGCAAAATGCGACGACGGAAGGTCAGTCTATTAAGATCGATAAAAGAGAATCTCCACTTATCATCACCCAGCTTATTAATGAGAACATTTCCAGCACTCAAATCATTGTGCCAAGCACCAGCAGGATGCACTACAGAAGCCATCTCCTTTGCAAAGCTTGAAAGAATTTTCTCTTGACAATCAATAGTTTTATCCAACACATCTCTCATATCAAAATCATAATCAAGATAAAGCGATATATAATAAGCTTTCTGCAGAATGTGCCATTTGCCGTATACCTCAACATACCCTACAGCTTCAGGTGTATCTATGCCATGCTGCTCTAATCTGCGTGCTACTTTGTATGACCGTTCAGCCTTTGTAGCACGAAACCAAGAATACATAAATCTATTAAAAACTGTAGCTCGCTTAAATGATTTAATGCACAGTTTTAGGTTATTATGCTCAATAACCTTTATTTCGTTACGATCGTTCTTTAAAGTCTCACCCTCTCTATCAAAAGTAGTAGGCAAAGACTTTAAAAAGTCTTTGATATGACTATAAACAGGGTTAACTATTACTTTTGCACTCATGTTAGCCAATTGATATTAATTAAATACTGAAATAAACTACACCTCGAAACAATCTGTTACGATAAATTGAGTCGAGGTGGTTTCTGATAAAATTAGACAATAAACATCAGCAAGTCAAAGAAGTGATGTTAATTAGTTTTCTTTAGACTTTTCCTCAACTCAATCTTAATTAAACACAATCACCAATTTCATAATGCACATAAGAATATAACCGACTTAAGCTTGAATTATATCAAACTCTATTTCTGGTGCATACTCTTCATTTATTACTGACTTTGCAAAAGGATTTTGATCTTGTTCTGCCTCATCATCTTTCTTTTCAAAGGCTTCTATATTCATCACCTCAACATTTACAATTGGTGTAACTTCAGTTTTCTTTTTACATTTTCCAAATCTGTCAGCACTTAAAATAATGCCAAAGTAGGCACATGTAATAAGTGTGGAAGTCCCTCCTCTACTTATCAAAGGTAGGGGCTGCCCAGTTACTGGAATCAAATTCACGGCAACAGCCATATTCACAAAAGCTTGCATGGCAAGCATCAACGCCGAGCCCAGAATTAGATATTTCGGAAAAAGTTTATCAGTTTTCCTTGCTATTTTACCAGCTCTCATTAATATAATTATGTAAAGTATCAGCACTACAGTTCCACCAAGCAGTCCCATCTCTTCTAAAATTATACTGTAAATAAAATCTGAATAAGCTTGGGGTAAAAAATCACGTTCTTTACTATTACCCGGAAATTTACCAAAAACACCTCCATTCGCAATTGCTATTTTTGAGTGAGCTACTTGAAAATTTTTGTCTGTTACTTGATAATATGACTCTTCGTCATCTATATCAGAACTGCCAAACTCATCTAAACGCGATTGCCATGTGCCGAAACGTTTCAACATCCCATCTTGAGTCCATTGTGTGGGAATTGCTTTTAATAAAAGTACTGCCAAAACTGCAACTACTACTCCTAGTAGAGCCACTTTTGCTAAACGCTTGAACTTAACATTACCAATAAACATTAAAATATAACAAACAAGAAACAGAAGTAGCGCAGTTGATAGGTTGTCTTTGGCTATAATTAAAGAAACAACAATCATGAGACCTATCATCCATTTAAAAAGGACTTCTTCATTTTTAGTGTTTTGTCTACTCAATAAAAAAGCGATTGTACCCATTAACGATATTTTTGCAATCTCTGATGGCTGAATACTTATACCCATTATCCTTATCCAACGGTCAGCACCATTAATAGTTTCACCCAGTAAAGGAGTAAGAAGCAGCAAAACAACAGATCCAATTAACACAAGTATGAGTGAAGAGAAATATCTGTATGGCACATTGTGTATAAAAAGGATAACCCCTACACCTCCAAGCAAGAATGTTGCATGACGTAAAATAGGTCCCCAGTGATTTTGTTGTCGATAAACTAGTGTACTAGTTGAACTAAACACCTCTATTAGCGAAATAATAGCAAGCGCTATAAAAACTGACCAAATGACTTTGTCTCCTTTAAATATTTTTGAGAAAAAACCACCTGTACATGTAGGCTCAAGGTTGCTGGGATTTGGCTTTGATGATTTTTTTTCCATTTTGATGTTGTTTTTACTAGTTAAATTTTTGCTTTAATAGATTCGTTCGAGCGCATTTACAATTCGTGTATCGCATTAACAAAATAGTTTATTATTCTATTTCTGTTTTTATTAAAAACATCATATCACAACTTTCTCACACACTCTTTAAATTGATCTCCCCTATCTTCATAATTCTTAAACAAGTCGAAACTTGCACAGCATGGCGATAACAATACCACATCGCCTTTCTCAGCAACATCGTATGCTATATTTACAGCCATAACCATATTGTCGGCATCAAATATTAATGGCACTTTACCATCAAAAAACTCGTGCAAAACCTTGTTGTCTTTTCCTAACAAAATAAGTGCACGAACTTTCTCTTTAATTAAATGCTCTATTTCTTTGTAGTCATTCCCTTTGTCAGTGCCACCCATAATAAGCACCACCTTCGAATTCATACTCTGCAACGCATACCAGCATGAGTTTACATTGGTAGCTTTAGAGTCGTTCACATATAGAACGCCTCTCACAGTAGCCACCTTCTCTAATCTATGTGGAACCCCTTGAAAGTCTGTGAGTGACTGGCGCAGAGTCTCGTCGCTGATATCTAATAATTTCGACACTAATCCTGCTGCCATTGAGTTGTATAAATTATGTGTCCCTTGAAGGGATAATTGATCTTTTTTCATTCTAAAAGTACTATTATTGGCGTGTATATAAATGTGCGCATCTTTTTGATAAGCGCATATTCCTTCTGCTTTAGCTTGTGCAAAAGGAATTAAATGTGACAACGGTCTTATTTTTTCTATTTCACGAACAATCAAAGGGTCATTAGCCCAATAGATAAAGCAGTTATCTACAGTTTGATTATTAAGAATCTTCATTTTCGCATCAACATAGTTCTGCATTTGATAGGCATAACGATCTAAATGGTCAGGCGTAATATTGAGCATAACAGCATAGTCGGCACGAAACTCTGTCATTGCCTCCAACTGAAAACTACTTAGCTCTAATACATAAAGATCGTGATGCTCTTCTGCCACTTGCTTTGCAAAACTTGTACCTACATTGCCTGCAAGCCCTACATTTAAACCTGCTGATTTTAAAATATGATAAAGCAGTGTGCTAGTTGTTGTTTTTCCATTGCTACCAGTTATACAAATAGTTTTTGCATTAGTATAACGAGCCGCAAACTCTATTTCGGATATTACAGGAATGTTGTTTTTGAGCACTTCAACTATAAGAGGTACCGTATTGGGGATACCTGGACTTTTTACTACCTCATCGGCACCCAATATTTTATCTAATGTATGTCTTCCCTCTTCAAATGGGATATTATATTCATTCAACTCTTTGCGAGATTGCTCGGATATCTCTCCACTATCAGACAAAAACACATCCATTCCTTTACTCTTGCCAAGAATGGCTGCACCAACTCCACTTAGTCCTCCACCCAGGACAACTAATTTCTTCTGTTTATATTGATCTTCCAGCTTCATATTATCTCATCTTTAAAGTTGCTAAAGTCAACACTGCTAAAATAATTCCTACTAACCAAAAGCGAACAGTAATTTTTGATTCTGGTATAGGAATTATTGGTTTTTGAATAATTGCATCTATAGCTCTATTGCCTGGCTTTTGAAAATGATGGTGAAGCGGAGTCATTTTGAAAACACGCTTGCCATAACCAAGTTTCTTTTTTGTAAATTTGAAGTAAGTAACCTGAATAATTACAGATAAGCTTTCAACAAAGAATACTCCGCATAAAATGGGAAGTAACAACTCTTTATGAATAAGCACAGCAAAAACACCAATTATTCCTCCTAGTGTCAAACTTCCCGTATCGCCCATAAACACTTGTGCAGGATATGCATTATACCACAAAAACCCAACTGTTGCACCAACAAATGCAGCTGCAAACACCACTAACTCCTGACTACCTGGTATAAACATAATATTGAGGTAAGAAGCAAACTCTACGTGACCCGACACATAGGCTAAAACGCCCAGTGTGACCCCTATAATGGAGGAGCTTCCAGCTGCCAAACCATCCAACCCATCAGTAAGATTGGCACTATTTGATACTGCTGTAACAATTAAAATAATAACTAAAACAATAGCTATCCAAACTGCTTTGTCTGCATAAGGTCCCATAAAAGAGACAAGCTTTTTGTAATCAAAATTATTATTCTTTTGAAAAGGTATAGTTGTTTGGGTTGTTTTCACATCCTTTTGTGCATAACTCACACTTTCTATAGTGTCGCCTACTTTCAGCTCTTGATTTTCACGTACAACAATATCACTGCTTAAAAACATAGTAAGACCTACTATTAAGCCTAAGCCAATCTGTGCTACAATTTTAAACTTGCCTTTAAGTCCATCTTTGTCCTTTCTAAACACTTTAATATAGTCGTCGGAAAAACCTAATACACCAAGCCAAATAGTTGTTACAATCATCAAAATTACATACACATTGTCTAGCCGACCAAACAAAAGAATAGGTATAAGTATGGCTATAATGATAATGACACCACCCATTGTAGGAGTGCCTTTCTTAGTAAGTTGACCTTCTACATCTAAATTGCGAATAATTTCACCTATTTGATACACTTGTAGCTTTTGGATGATGCGACGTCCAATTATAGTGGATATAAAAAGCGAAAACACCAATGCCATTGCCGATCTAAACGACACATATTGCATCATCCCTGCACCTGGCAAGTTAAGTTCATTTAAATATTGAAAAAGATAGTACAACATATCTTATTTATATTTTTCTATCAGTTTATTTTATATTGAGAAGCACTCTTCTACTACTTCTTTATCATCAAAATGATGCTTTACACCATTAATATCTTGGTATGCCTCGTGCCCTTTACCAGCAATAAGTATTACATCACCAGGTTTTGCTAGGTTGCATGCAGTTTTTATTGCTTCTTTTCTATCTAATATATTAAGAGTTACCCTCTTTTGTTCTTGGGTTAAACCTGTAAGCATATCATTCAAAATTTCTTGAGGGTCTTCAAACCTCGGGTTGTCGGAAGTAAGAATTACCCTATTGCTACGTTCTACAGACTCCTTTGCCATAATAGGACGTTTAGTTTTATCACGATTACCCCCCGACCCTACTACTGTAATTATCTCACCTTCAGAAGAAAGCACTTCGTGTATAGCTTCCAAAACATTTACTAAAGCATCTGGTGTATGTGCATAATCAACAATAGCTGTTATATTGTTTGATGAGCGAATTGTTTGAAAACGACCAGCTACTGGTTGTAAAGAGCTAAGTGTAACAAGCAAATCCTCTGTAGGTATACCTAAAATATCTGCTACTCCATAAACAGCTAATAGATTGTAGACATTAAAAACACCAACAAATTGCACAGTAAGCTCTCTATCGTTTATTTCTATGTCTGTACCATCAAAATGCTTTTCGAAAATGCGTCCCTTATAATCAGCAAGGTTCTTTACCGAATAAGTATAATGAGTAGCTGCACAATTTTGCAACATCACTCTACCATTTTTATCATCGATATTTGTGAGAGCAAATGCATCTTTAGGGAGGTTATCAAAAAAACTCTTCTTTACGTTCAGGTAATCGAGCATGTTTTTGTGATAATCCAAATGATCTTGACTCAAATTAGTGAAAACTCCACCATCAAAATACAGAAAATGAATGCGATGTTGATGGATAGCATGCGAACTCACCTCCATAAAGGCATATTCGCAACCTGCATCTACCATTTTTCGCATCATTCGATTTAGCGAAATAGTATCTAATGTTGTAAGTGATGTAGGATACTTCTCATCATTTATATAGTTGCTAACAGTAGAGAACAGCCCAGCTGAATAGCCTAGCCTCCTTACCATATCAAACAAAAGCGTAGCAACCGTGGTCTTGCCATTTGTGCCTGTTATACCAACCAACTTCAACTGTGATGAGGGATTGCCATACCAAACAGAAGCTATTTCGGCTAATGCTTTAGCACTATTTTCGACCTGTATGTAGGTAACACGCTGAAAATACTCTTCAATCATTGGTTTGTCATACACTACAACAGTAGCACCTTGCTCTATAGCCTTTGATATATAATCATGACCATCAGTACAAATACCTGCAACAGCTACGAACATAAACCCGGGCTCAACTTCTCGAGAGTCAGAACATATCTCCAAAACAGAAATATTCATATCTCCGTGAGTAGAAATCACTTTTGTGTTTTGTAGAAGTTTATTTAGTTTCATTTTATTTTATATTTCTATTTATCGCATCACCAAATTAACAGTGCTGCCTTTCACTATTTTCTGACCAGGACCTATCGATTGTGAAACAACTCGACCTGAGCCACTAACATTGACTCTCAACCCTGATTTTTCTAATAAGTAGAGTGCATCACGTGCACCCATTCCATAAACATTTGGAACTAAATTGTCTATTAAAGTAAGAGGTTCGGTTTGATAGCCAACGCTATCACTCTTTACCTGCACCCAAAAAGTATCTTTATCAACAGAGTTTGACTGATAACCCAGATCTTTAAGCACCTTTTGATTTTTAGTCCAAACTCCATTCTTTAATGTAGGCACTTTAGACAGAGTAGAGTCTACCCTACAATCCTCAACAGCCAAATAGGTAGTTCTCACATATGTTTGCTCAGCAATATTTTTAAAAACCATGCCAGCCATTCCACCTCCCGAAGGTATTCCCTTTGGTTTGCGTATACCAACAAAGCAAGTGTACTTGGGCTCATCAGCAGGGAAAAACCCACAAAACGAAACAAAGTGTCCACTATACCCACCGTCAGAAGCTATTTGTGCCGTTCCAGTTTTACCAGCAATTGAAAAAAGATCTGACTTTACAACTTTTGCTGTACCTCTCTCTATAACCCCCTCCAGCATATTGTTGACCATATCTATAGACTTTTGAGAAGCTATAGATGGGTTAACAACCTCTGCTTCAACTTTATTTACAAGCTTACCATCTTTATAAAACTCTTTGGCTATAAATGGCTTCAACATTTTACCATTATTTGCTAACGCATTGTAAAACATAAGCATGTAAATAGGTGGAACCTGTGTTTCATATCCAAACGACATCCACGCAAGCGTTGTTTTAGACCATGGGTTGGAGGCGTCATTTGGGTGACGTATCTGTGATGTGCCCTCAATACCTCGTAAAGGAACATCCCACTCCAATGCTTTTGTCAATCCCATTTTATCTATACGCTTCGTAAACTTGTCAGGCTGGCTTTCAAATGCTTTTAAAGCAATCTTTGCCATCACAATATTAGATGACACCTCTATACCTTCTTGAACTGTTAAGTAACCTCTATCTTCACCACGTGTCCAATAGTGATCGCGCACTACTCGGCGATTGTGGGTATACAACCCGCTGCCTACATGAAACGAATCTGTAGGGATTATAACACCCTCTTCTAATGCTGCAAGCACTGTGATAGGCTTGAATGTAGAGCCAGGCTCATTCATATATGAAAACACATTGGGATTTCCCTCTGCATATACACCCTTGCTCACTCTATCTAAATTAACAATACCTTTAATCTCTCCTGTTTTAACCTCCATTATTACTGCACAGCCAGACTCAGCATCAATTTCAATTAACTTATTACGTAATGCTCTTTCTGATATATCTTGAATATCAGCATCAAGCGTTGTAACAATATCATAACCATCTTGTGCTGGAATTTCTACTACATCCATCCATCTACCTTGAATTTTCTCTCTATTCTTCACTCCAGAAATACCTCTTAATAGAGAGTCGAATTTCAACTCCAATCCACTAGCCCCACCCTTGCTTAAATCACCATATACATTGCCAACGGTACGAGTAGCTAATGAGCGAAATGGCTTTTTCCTTGAATTCTTCAGTTCAGCTATCAGTCCACTTCTATTGGAGCCTTGATCAAAAAAAGGTAGCTTTTTAATCTCTTTAAGCTCAACATAAGATATATCTCGCCTTATAACCCGCACATATCTCCTAGTCTTTTTCACTTTTTTCTCACTACCACTTGCTTCGTTTGATTTAATCTGCTGTTCCTCTTTCTCTCTTTGTTTAAAATTATTCAGAAAAAAGGATCGATACTGACTAGCCGTTCTATCTCCAAACATAGCAGACAATCCTTCCGAAAGAGGCTCTAGATATTTCACAAGAGTATCTTTTTTCATTCCACCTGCCCAAAAATCCATATAGATACCATAAAGAGGCTCGCTTGACGCTAGAAGTTTTCCATCGTATGTAAAAATATTTCCTCGAGTTGGTAATATTTCTCTATCACGAATAACTGTTTCCCTTTTACCTACTTCGCGCCATTTTTCCCCTTCTGAGGTGAAAACAACCTTTCCTGCTGAAAAAAGAATGCAACCCCCAAACAATATCAACACTACCACAACTACACCATATCGGTTTAGAATTCTTCTTTTATTGATTGTATCTTTATTCATTACACCCTCCTTATCATTTGTTTATGTAATAAATAGGCTCATTAGATATTTTAATATCTAAACCATACCTCTCAACTAACTTTTCTATTTCAGCCTGCCTGCTTGCCTCGGTCAAACTTGATGAAATAGTAAGTGCCTCATACTTGGCATCCCTCAACTCATATTGGAGCTTTTCAATCTCCGACATTTTACGTAAATAACTGTACCTATGACTAATAAAAACAAATATAATTATAAGAAAGACAACAAAAAAGCGCATATTATTAACGATGAATCCCTCAGTGAGGATATTTCCACCAAATACATGAATAAACGACTTCTTTATCTTATCTAACTTCATAACCTTCTAAATTTTTTCTGCAACCCTAAGCTTTGCACTTCTTGAACGAGGATTGTTTTTTTGTTCATCTTCCGATGGAACAATAACCTTACGATTGATAATTTTCAAATCAGTGAGAGGGTTACCATAAAAGTCTTTTTTTATTTTTCCATCAACATTACCCGAACGAAAAATATTTTTTACTATCCTATCTTCCAATGAATGATAAGATATAACACTTAATCTTCCTCCAACAGCTAAACAATCAATCGATTGCTGCAACATCTCAGTCAACGCATCCAATTCTTGATTCACCTCAATACGTAGTGCTTGAAAAGCTTGAGCCAAAACCTTCTTCTCCTTATCACGCAATGTAAAACGCTCCATTATTTCAAGAAACTCACTTACAGTCTCTATTGGCTTCTTTTGCCTTGCAAAAACAATTGTTGAAGCAATTTTTCGTGCCATTCGCAACTCACCATATAGATAAAACAGATTTGCCAACTGCTCTTCATCATAACTATTAAGAATGTCGGCAGCTGTCTGTTTTACAGATCGATTCATTCTCATATCCAGCTGACTATCGAAACGAAATGAAAAACCACGCTCCTCATCATCGAAGTGGTGGGATGAAACGCCTAAATCTGCAAGTATACCATCAACCTTCTCAACTTGGTAATACTGAAGAAAATTGCTCAAATACCTAAAATTACTACGCACAAAAACAAAACGATCGTCGTGAATCACATTTTTATATGCATCTTCATCTTGATCAAAACCAAACAGTTTGCCACTGATTCCCAAACGTGACAAAATCTCTTTAGAATGCCCCCCACCTCCAAAAGTCACATCAATATAAGTGCCTTCAGGCTTGATATCCAATCCCTCTACACTCTCAAACAGTAAAGCTGGTATATGATAATCTGTCATGATAAATTTTTATTGAAAAAGTTTACATCATCAACTTCTGAATCTCTTGAGCAAAATCACCAGGCTCCATAAGAGGATTATCTAGTTTATCTTTAGCCCAAACCTCTATCGTATTGTCTACACCCAAAAAACGAACATGAGCATCAATTTCTACTAGCTCTAAATACCTTTTCGAAATAAGAATCCTTCCACTACCATCCAATTCAAGACGCTCTGCGTCTAACACAAACTGGCGAAAAACTTGCTGTTCTGTTTTATTCCACTTATTAAGCTTGCTACGTAAAATCTCAATTTCTTTCTCCCAAACCGATCCTGGATATAACACCAAACAATCTTGAAAAATATCTTTACGCAAAACCAACCAATCCTCTCCTTGCAATTGGAGAAGCTTGCGAAATGCTGCAGGAACAAAAACTCGCCCTTTTGCATCAACTTTTGCTTCAATATTTCCTAAGAATTGATTCATCTTCTTGCTCTATTTAACTCCTTTAAATTGATACCTGCTGTAAAATTACTAAAAATATCCACTTTCCCCCACTATTCAACACTTTATTTATCGAAAAGTTATCAACAATTGTGTTAAACTATACACAACGCTCATTACTAGCACTTTAAAATACCTCAAAACAAGTGTTAATTTTGGATTTATTCCAGCAACTAAAATATCTCTCATAAAGTAAAGTAAAATCAACACTTTATTTACTCAATATCAGAGAGTTTATTATATTTGTAGTATTATGCAATAAAATTGTTACACTAAAGATTATAACTTTAAACGGGATATAAGAATTATGAATCACAAAAACCCTAAAAAGCTTGATATTGATGCCGTATTAAAATCAAAGGCAAAAAATCATTACAACAAAATTCCCAAAGCAGCTATTAACTATTTGAAACGAGCAGTTCATCAAGATGAGCTAAATCATATTATAGAGACTTACCATGATAAGCATGGATCTGATTTTATGCAGGCATGTGTTGACTACTTCAACCTAACCCTTCATATAAAAGGCGAAGAAAACCTACCAGAAACAGGCAAGTTTGTTTTTGTGAGCAATCATCCATTAGGTGGGCTAGATGGCATTTGTTTAGCTGCCATACTAGGAGCTAAATATGACAAGAAAATAAAATATTTAGTAAATGATATTTTATTGAACATAGAAAACTTAGAGTCTATATTTGTTCCAATAAACAAACACGGACCACAAGCCAAAGATTCTGTAAATGCTATGAATGAAGCTTATGAATCAGATAATCAAATCATCACCTTTCCTGCTGGATTGTGCTCGCGTAAACAGAAAGGGAAAATAAAAGATTTAGAGTGGGCTAAAAGTTTTGTAGTAAAAGCCAAAGCTTACAAAAGAGACATCATTCCAATACACTTTGAAGGAAGGAATTCCAATTTTTTTTACAACTTATCCAATCTTAGAATGAAAGCTGGCATAAAGCTCAATATTGAAATGCTCTATCTAGCAAATGAGATGATGAAAAAGAAAAATGCTGAATTTACAATTACATTTGGCAAGCCCATACCCTGGCAATCTCTAGATAGTAGTAAGAGGCCAATACAATGGGCACAAGAAATTAAAGAGTCTGTTTATACTTTAAACAAGGTTTGAAAGGAGAAAAAATGAAAAAGATAATCGATCCTGTTGATAAAAGCTTACTAAAGAAAGAGCTTACAAAAGATAAATTGATGCGTTCCACAAATAAAGCAAACAATAAGCTTTATATATTTACACATCATGACTCCCCCAACTTAATGAGGGAGGTAGGACGACTTCGCGAAATTGCTTTTAGACATTATGGTGGTGGCACAGGAAACGAAGTTGACATTGATAGGTATGACATAATGGACACTCCCTATCGACAGCTAATTGTATGGGATCCAGAAGATGAAGAAATCTTAGGTGGATATCGATTCATTTGTGGAACCGATGTAGAGTTTGATATAAACGGGAAGCCTATTCTTGCAACTGCGCATTTATTAAATTTCTCTCAAAAATTTATCGACGAATACCTACCGTATACTGTCGAACTAGGTCGATCATTTGTTTCTTTAGAATACCAATCCACAATTAGAAGTCGTAAAGGTATTTTTGCACTAGATAATCTCTGGGATGGTCTTGGTGCACTATCGGTAATTGACCCCACTATTAAATACTTTTTTGGCAAAGTAACCATGTATGGTACTTACAACAAAGATGCTCGCAATATGATACTTTACTTTATGCAAAAGCATTTTCCCGACAAAGACAAGCTAATCACCCCTATTGTTCCTCTTGAAACCAATACCGACATAGCAAAAATGGAAGAGCTCTTTAATGGCAAAACTTTTAAAGAAGACTATAAAATCCTTAATCGAGAAGTTCGTGCACTAAAGTTAAGCATACCTCCACTAATAAATGCATACATGAGCCTTTCACCCACCATGCGTACTTTTGGGACATCCATAAACGATGAATTTGGTAATGTAGAAGAAACAGGTATTTTAATTGAAGAAGACGAAATTTTAGAAGATAAAAGAATTAGGCACATTGAGTCTTATTTGAAGAGTTTACCCACAAAAAGACTTATGAATAACTTAGCAAATCTTATAAAGGTTAACACAGGAAAACGCAAATAAGAGCCTCGAATCGGTCAAACCTCCCTTTTTTAACAATTGATAGCACCATTTGCAATCGATTGCACTTTGTTATACTCTAAAAAAGAGCTCATAAAAACTATAACTCGCTTATCATTGTTATATTTGCAATGAGTACTTCTTGTTATAATGCAGAAAAGCAAACTATTAACCTTTAACAAATGGATAAAACGAGAAGCAAGTCTGATTGTATAATTAATTATTTAGTTAAACTTATAAAGTTAACAATATGAATTTAATCTTTAAAAAAAGCAGTAAAGTATTCCTGATGACATTACTATCGGGTTTACTAATGATTGTATCTGCAACTGCCCAAACAGGGACAAATATCAATGTTCGGGGAACAGTAACGGATACTGCAGGAGAACCATTAATTGGTGTCAACATCCTAATACAAGGCACTTCATTGGGTACAGTTACCGATTTTGATGGTAACTTCACATTACAAGCACCATCTGATGGAGTGCTAGAGATAAGTTATATTGGATTTAGATCGCAATCTATTCCCATTAATAACAGAACAAACATTAGAATAGTGATGGAAGACGACACAGAGCTTTTAGACGAAGTTGTTGTGATTGGTTATGGAACAGTAAAAAAAGAGGATGCAACAGGCTCTGTAACGGCTGTTGATGCTACTAAGCTGAACAGAGGCTTGGCAACATCTCCCTCTGAGCTATTAGCAGGAAAAGTTGCTGGTATGAGCGTTGTGTCATCGGGTGGAGCACCAGGCTCTGCTGCTAGTATTAGAATTCGTGGAGGTTCCTCTATGTCGGCTAGCAATGACCCATTAATAGTTATAGACGGCGTGCCTGTTGATAACGCAACTGGAGTAAGCGGTATGTCTGACCCATTAAGCACTATCAACTCGATGGATATTGAGACTTTTACAGTTCTTAAGGATGCTTCAGCAACCGCTATTTATGGTTCACGTGCATCAAACGGTGTAATTATTATCACCACTAAAAAAGGACACGCAGGTAAAGTGAAGCTATCATACAGTGGAAATGTATCTGTAAGTAGCAAAACTGGTACAGTAGATGTGATGGATGCACCTACTTTCAGAAATTATGTAACTAACTCTTTTGGAGAAGGCAGTCCACAAGTTGCTGCACTAGGCAATACAGAAACTAACTGGCAAGATCAAATTTTTAGAACAGCCATTAGTACAGACCACAACTTGAGTGCTTCTGGATCTATTGGTGAGAACTTACCTTATCGTGCATCTATAGGATATACCAACGAGAATGGTATCTTGAAAACTTCAAACCTTGAAAGATATACAGGTAGCATCAATCTCTCGCCAAACTTTTTTGATGGCGACTTAAGAGTACAGTTGAATGCAAGAGGAATGTACAATAATAACCGCTTTGCAGATCAAGGGGCCATCAACTCAGCTACACAGTTTGATCCTACCATGCCAGTTTATAGTGAAACAGAATCTCCTTATGGAAATGGCTATCATATGTCGTTGAAAGCAGACGGAACACCAATCGATATTGGATTGGCAAACCCTCTTGCTATTCTAGATCAGAAATATGATAAGTCGGAAGTATATAGAAGCATTGGAAACATTCAGTTGGATTATAGAATGCCATTTCTAAAAGATTTAAGAGCTAACCTCAACTTAGGTTATGATGTATCGAAAAGTGATGGAGATGTAATTATAATGGACAACTCTCCTATGAGTTATACATGGGGTGATTACAAAGCTGGATGGGGGGAAAACACCACCTATAGCCAGTTAAAAAGGAATACACTACTCGATTTCTACCTTAATTATGCCAAAGAAGTGGGCATCCACAACTTTGATGTAATGGGTGGTTACTCATGGCAAAGATTCTATAATGAAACGGACAATAGTTATCCTTACTCTGCTGCGAAAGCAACAGAAACAGGTAATGAGTTTTATAAAGAACCTAATGATTATTCCACAGAGAATTACGTAGTCTCTTTCTTTGGTCGATTGAATTACTCTTTACTTGATCGTTATTTAATGACATTTACACTAAGAAACGACGGGTCTTCACGCTTTAGTCCAGACAATCAATGGGGTCTTTTTCCATCTGCAGCTTTAGCTTGGAAAATTATTAATGAACCCTTTATGGAAGATGCAGGAAATGTGATGTCTGATTTGAAGCTTCGTTTAGGTTATGGAGTTACAGGACAGCAAAACCTTGGTAGTGGCGACTATCCTTGGATGGGAAGATACAGCTATAGCCAAGCTGGCGCCAACTATTTCTTTGGCGATCAAATGATTTCGCTTATTCGTCCACTTGCATACGATGAAGACTTAAAGTGGGAGGAGACAACCACTATCAACGCTGGACTAGATTATGGTTTTTTGAACAACCGTATAAGTGGAGCTTTTGATGTTTACTATCGTAAGACAACAGACCTATTAAATACTGTTGGTATAGCAGCTGGAACTAACTTTAGCAACCAACTCCTTACAAACGTTGGAGAACTTGTAAACAAAGGTGCAGAATTCACCATCACAGGCAGACCAATAGTAAGCAAGGATTTGAATTGGAGTTTAAGTTACAACGTTAGCTATAACAAGAATGAAATTACAAAACTAACCATCAACGATGACCCTAGTTACGTAGGTGTACGCTTTGGCGGAATTGATGGTGGTACAGGAAACAACATTGCAATTCACAGTGTTGGATATCCAGCAGGTTCATTCTATGTATATGAACAAGTATATAATAATGATGGTAACCCAATTGAAGGTGTTTTTGTAGATCAAAATGCTGACGGCGTTATTAATGAGAAAGACCTTATCGTTTATAAGAATGCAGCTCCAGACGTTTACATGGGATTGTCATCACAACTCTCGTATAAAAACTGGGACTTCAACTTCTCTTTGAGAGCCAACATTGGAAATTATGCTTACAATAACATCCAATCGAATCGTGAATCAAAAAATACTACCTACGACCCATCTGGTTGGTTAAAAAACAGAGTTAACAGTGCTACTGAAACTAATTTTGATGCAGTGCATTATCTCTCTAGTCATTATATTCAAGATGCTTCTTTCCTAAAAATGGATAACATCTCTGTAGGATACAACTTCGACAAATTGTTTAATCAACAACACTCTGGAAAAGTATTTATTACTGTACAAAACCCGTTAGTATTATCAAAATATGACGGTCTCGATCCTGAGTTTACAAACAACGGTATTGATAACAACATCTATCCACACCCACGAGTATTTATCTTAGGACTTAGTTTAAATTTTTAATTCTTGTAAAATATGAAAACAGCAAAATATAAAATTCTTTTAATCATCGCTATTAGCTTTATAATTGCAGGATTTTCATCCTGTACCGATGATCTCAACACCATACCACTTGATGAAGAAGAGTTGGTATCGGAAGTAGTTTTTGGAAGTGAAATTAAACCCTACCAAGAGTTGCTAGCCAAAATTTATGCAGGTCTTGCAATTAGTGGTAATAGTGGTGGCGACGGAGACCCTGATGTGGCAGGTGTAGATGGCGGTAGCCAAGCATCTTTCTTAAGAGGATTATGGAATCTTCAACAGCTTCCCACCGATGAAGCACACTGTGCATGGAATGATGTGGGTTTACCAGATTTAAACTACAACACATGGACATCAAACAATGTGTTTATTAAAGGATTCTATTATCGTCTATACTATCAAATCAACTTGGCAAACGCCCTGTTGAGAGAGACAACCGAAGATGTATTGAATAGTAGAGGTGTAAGTGCTGGTGATCAAGCAGAAATTGTGCACTTTCGTGCAGAAGCTCGCTTCCATCGCGCATTAGCATACTACTATCTACTAGATATGTTTAGAAACGTACCGTTTGTAAACGAAGAGAGCCCAGTTGGAAGCACACTTCCTCCTCAAATTATGGCTGCTGACCTATTCGATTATATAGAGAAAGAACTTCTTGCATCTGAAGCAGATATGCTTGACCCATTTGTAGGTTACAATTCTACCCATTATGGACGAGCACACAAAGCAGCCAACTGGTCATTGCTTTCACGCTTATACCTCAATGCTGAAGCTTACATCGGTGTAAACAAGTACACAGAAAGTATCACATACAGCAAGAAGGTAATCGATTTAAGTTATGAACTAGAACCTGTTTATGCAAATCTTTTCAAAGCAGACAACAACAAATCTAATGAGATTATTTTTCCTGTTCGTTATGAAGGAGAAGATACTCAAACATGGGGAGGTATGACCTTCTTATTATCAGCTATGCAGCCATCAGAGCTTCAAGATGAGATAAATGCTGTTGGTGCATGGCAAGGTAATCGTGCAACGAGTGCATTATTAAAAACATTTGAACGTGAGTATAAACATGAAACAGATACTCGTTTCTCTATGTTGCGTCTCGATTATACAGACAATGTAGAGATTGTAGACCCATCTGTTTTTACCAACAATGGAATTCCTGTTGTTAAGTACTCAAACAGAAACAGTGATGGCACATTGCCTCCAAGCAATATTGCTTATACAGACTTCCCGCTATTCAGATTGGGTGAGATTTATCTCAACTATGCAGAAGCAGTGTTAAGAGGTGGTTCTGGTGGTGATAATGCAACTGCGCTTCAGTTGGTAAACAACCTTAGAAAACGTGGATACAATGGTGACAGTGCAGCTACTTTAACAGCTGGTGAACTTGATTTAGACTATATACTAGACGAGAGAGGACGCGAATTCTTTTATGAAGGACAACGTCGCACCGACCTTGTTCGATACAACAAGCTTGCAGGTTCTTCTTACATATGGCCATGGAAAGGCAGTGTGTCTGAAGGAAGATCAGTTGGAGAGTACCTAAACATATTCCCAATACCAGCAGATGATATAGGAGCTAACGAAAACCTACAACAGAACACAGGTTATTGATTATAAAATAAATCTCTAAAAGAAGAAATGATGAAGAAAATATATAATATCATAATACTAATGACCTTATTCGGATTCTTCTGGTCGTGCCAAGATGACGATAAGGTTGTTCTTCAGCAACCAACGAGCTTTGTGCTCAACACACCCAAATATGCATCGGGTATTTATGATCTGAAGAATACAGAAAGTATCGAGTTTACCACTTCTCAACCCGACTACGGCTTCACAGCTGCAGCTATCTATAGAGTAGAGGTTTCTCTTTCGCAAGACTTTAACGATTACGTAACATTGAGTGGCAGCCATAACACTGCAAAATTTACAATCGATGCAGCCGATTTGGCTTTAACATTAGTTGGAATGCATGAGGTAACAGAAGAAGCTGACTATCCTGCAGATCCTCACCCTCTCTATGTACGCCTATCATCTAGACTCAACGAGAAGGATGCTGGGAAAGTTTACTCAAATGTAATTACCCTACCACAAGTAAAAGGATTCTTTGCACTTGATCCAGTTTTGATGCCCGAAAACATGTACATGATTGGAAATGTTGCTGGCGACTGGAATTGGGATAATGCAACTGAAATGATACCTGTATGGGGTACACCTGGCAAATTCTGGGCAATGCAATACCTAGGACAAACTAGTGACGGAGACAACGCGAATATAAAATTCAACACAGAAAAAGATTGGAACGATAGTGAGTTTGGCTTTGGTGGAGCAACTATCAATGCTAATGGAACAGCCGACCCTGGTGCTTCTGACGCTGATGGTAACATAGGTATAAACAATCCAGGATGGTATATCGTGGTTGTAACCACATCTATCGAAGGACGTGAATTTGAATATGCTGTTGATTTCTATCCTCCAAATGTGCAATTGCAAGGTGAAACTGCTGGAGATAACTGGGATACAACCGATGAGAAATATCGTTTCAGTATACCCGAACTATCACTGGGTGCTGATGCTCCATTTATATCACCCGCATTCACAAACACTGGTAAAGTACGAGCAAGTATAAAACTGCCCGGACATGAGTGGTGGCATACAGAGTTTATCGTATTGAACGGTAAGTTTGAAGCGCGTGGCGATGGCGACGACCAAGAGCCTGTAATTGGTGATGCTGGCAAGAAACTTTATATAAACTTTACCACCAAAACTGGTAAAATAGAATAACACAGGAATATGGAAAACCTCTTTTATTAGAGAGAGGTTTTCCAATTCTCAAAAAAATATTATCATATGAAAAATAAAATATATCTATTTGCCACCCTTTTCGCAGTATTGTTTTTTGCTGCGTGCGAGGATGTGTACGATCATGTGGCTGCTCCACCCCAATCATACGAGCAGGAGGACGAACAAACAATAAACGGATTTACTTTTGCATTAGGATCTGATTTTAGTAGTGCAATTGTTTTTACCGATGAAGATTTGCAAGCAAATAACCAGCTAAAAGCAATTGAAACAAAGGCAACTCCGACATTGGCTGAAGATGCTACTGTTAAGTTTATTATTGAAGCATCAAATACTGACGACTTTGCAAAGAAAGTAGAATTAGCATCTACTACTAGCGAAAATATTGCATCCGTTACTGCAACTGAATTAAATGAGGCAGTAAAAAGTTTATACGGAAAAGCGCCCAATGCGCGTGATATTTATTTACGTGCAGCTTATTATATTGTTGATGGAAAATCATCGATATTAATGCCTGAGCCTATTGTGCTAGGCCCAATAAGCGTAACTCCTGTAGGACCAGTAATTGAGACTGAGTATTATCTAATTGGCGATATTAATGAATGGAATATTGAAGATCTAGAAGACTACAGGTTTAGCCACAGCGGCAAAGACGTGTATGAAGACCCTATTTTTACTATTTTAGTAAATAACGTTCAAGGCAACTTCAAAATTGTTCCTAAATCAAGCAAAGAAGCTGCATCGTGGGATGGTGTGTTAGGAAGTGTTGAAGATGGTACAACAGAGCTTGAAGGAGATTTAGTGATAGAAAATGCTGGTGCTATACAAGTTACTGAGCCAGGTTGGGTAAAAATTACCCTAAACATGATGGAGTATACTTATAACATTGAAATTATAGGTGAAATGGCACTTGAGCTTTATGTTCCTGGTGGTCATCAAGGATGGGATCCCGGATCAGCTCCTTCGCTTTACAACCGCAATTTCGATTTCAAATATAACGGGTTTGTTTACTTCGGAGAAGACAATACAGAATTCAAGTTTACCACAGAACGCAATTGGGATGGACCAGCTTATGGTGACGGTGGCGATGGAACACTCTCTTCCGATGGTGGCAACTTAGTAGCAAGTGAAGCTGGAATGTACAAAATTGATGTAGACCTATCTGGTAGTCCAGTATACTCAATGGTGAAAACTGAATGGGGATTAATTGGCGATGCTACAGAAGGAGGTTGGGACAATTCTACACCTATGACATACGAACCAGAAACAGGACTTTGGACTGTTACTACTACGTTAGGTATTGGCGAGTTTAAGTTTCGTGCAAATGATGGTTGGGACATTAACTTAGGTGGTAACATCAATAACCTTACATTCGGGGGAGACAATTTTCCAGTTTCTGAAGAAGGAACCTATATTGTTACACTAGACCTCTCAGATTCCAAGGAGTTTAAAGGAACCTTTGTAAAACAATAAAATCATATTTATAAAAAAAGCGCGGCACTTTTGCCGTGCTTTTTTTTATCTTTACCAATAAGTATTCAAACCCTTCTCAACAAAAGAACAAATTATCTACAAGCAGGCAACAATTTATGCAACAAAACCTCAGATGAAAAAAACAATTTACATATCTCTTTCAATATTTATTCTAATTCTTTTTTTTTCATGTAAAAAAGAGGCAAATCAAGAGGAAACAGAAGAATTAGATAATACAACCACCTTTGCAAAAGGAGCAGATATAAGCTGGCTGCCTCAAATGGAGGCTAGTGGTTATGTTTTTTATAACACTAATGGTGAACCAGAAGATTGTTTTAAGATTCTGAAAGACCATGGTATCAACTCTATTCGTTTACGCACATTTGTAAACCCTTCGAACAATCCACAAAGTGGACATTGCAGCAAGGATGAAACTGTAGCCATGGCTAAAAGAGCAAAGCAGTGGGGCATGAAAGTGATGATTAACTTTCACTATAGCGACAGTTGGGCAGATCCTGGCAAACAAAACAAACCAAAAGCTTGGGAAGGTCTAGATTTTACAGCACTCAAGAAAAAATTATACGATTATACCTACGATGTTATAGCTGCATTAAAAAACGAAGGAGTAACACCCGAATGGGTGCAAGTAGGTAATGAAATACCTTCGGGGATGCTCTATCCTGAAGGACACATAGACAATTGGCCTCAACTTGTAGAATTACTAAATATGGGATATGATGCTATAAAAGCAGCAAGTCCAACCTCACAAGTAATACTACATGTAGATCAAGGCAACAACAACGAGCGCTTTCGTTGGTGGTTTGACAATGCAACAAAGTATGGTGCAAAATATGATATCATCGGCATGTCGTACTACCCCTATTGGCTTGAAGGCAAACCAGACTATACAGAAAATATAGACGACCTAGCATGGAATCTAAAAGACATGGTGAGCAGATACAACAAAGATGTAATGGTAGTAGAAGTAGGTGGTGAAGACCACAAAGCACAAAACACATACGATATGCTTACATCTGTTATAGAGAGGGTGAGAGATGTTCCAAATGAAAGAGGCTTAGGAGTTTTCTACTGGGAGCCTCAAGGTGCTCGCTCGTGGAGCGGCTATGCACTAAGTGCATGGGGCGATGACGGAAAACCAACCAAAGCTTTAAAAGCATTTAAAAACTAAACTAGATAAATACCAAATAGAAATGAAGAGATCAGCAGTTACTTTATTATTACTTTTCAGCATATTAATGCTGAGAGCACAACAACTAAAAGTTGACCCCGCCTTTTGGTGGAGCGGAATGCAAGAACCCGAACTACAAATTATGCTTTATGGTGAGAATATTGGCAACTACACCCCTACTATATCTTCTAATGATGTTGTAATAAAGGAATCGGTACGCCTATCAAACGCCAACTACCAAATTATATATCTTGATATATCGCAGAGCAAACCTCAACAGTTTGATATTCTATTTACCAATGGCGACAATCAGATTACCTATCAATACGAACTAAGAGAGAGAGATGACAAGCGTAAAAACATCGACACTTTCAACTCTTCGGATGTATTGTACCTCATTATGCCCGATAGATTTGCCAATGGCAATCCGGCAAACGATAATATAAAAATGAATATGCCCTACAAAGTAGACCGCTCTGAACCTAACGAACGACATGGTGGTGACTTAGAAGGTATTTCAAACAACTTAGACTATCTAACAGACCTAGGTGTTACCTCTATTTGGCTCAACCCTGTTCTAGAAAACGACATGGAGGGTGGTTCGTATCATGGTTATGCTACAACAGATTATTATAAAGTTGACCCACGTTTTGGAACAAATGAAGAGTATGCACAACTAGTAGAAGATGCAAATGAAAAAGGATTGAAAGTGGTGATGGATATTATCTTTAACCACTGTGGTAGCGATCATCACTGGATGACAGATATGCCATCGTCAGATTGGTTCAATAATATAGACGAATATGTAGAAACATCTCACATAAAAGAGGTATACTTCGACAACTATGCATCCGAGTATGATACAAAAAAACTTACTGATGGTTGGTTTGTACCCACCATGCCAGACCTGAACCAGCGCAACCGCCACGTTGCTAAATACCTTATCCAAAACAGTATTTGGTGGATAGAGTATACAGGTATCAACGGTATTCGTCAAGACACCTACCCTTATGCCGATTACGATATGATGGTTGATTGGTGTGAGGCTGTAGACAAAGAATACCCTGGATACAATATTGTGGGTGAGGCTTGGCTAAACAACATTATTGGAACAGCCTTTTGGCAACAAGACAGCAAGGTGAACAATGTGGGAAACACAAAGCTAAAGACTGTAATGGACTTTAAACTAATGGGCTTGAGCCACTCTGCATTTTCTGAAGAAACTGGTAGTTGGAATGGTGGATTGCACTCGATATACGAAAGCCTGAGCTATGATTATATCTATCCTGACATCTATCATGTGTTACGCTTTTTGGATAACCACGACACCGACCGTTTTTTGAAAGAAATGCCTACAGACTTATTGACTTACAAACAAGCAATTTCATTTTTGCTCACCATTCCTGGTATTCCTCAACTATACTACGGAACTGAGCTGCTAATGCATGGCAACAAAAGCAAATACGACGGCGACATTCGCCTAGATGTACCAGGAGGTTGGGCTGAAGACAAAGAGAACCATTTTACTAGAGAAGGACGTAGCGACATGCAAAACGAAGCGTTCGATTTTCTACAAAAGCTTTTAAAATGGCGCAAAGGAAACGACATTATAGCCAATGGCAAAATGAAGCATTATGTAGTAAACAATGGCGTGTATCTGTATGAGCGATACTTAAACAATAAGAAGGTTGTAGTTGTTATGAATGGTACTACAAGTGATGTAGAACTAAAGCTTGACAGGTATGCCGAAACATTAGGCAATAGCAAGGGTGGTTTTGATATTATATCAAACAAAAATATAGAACTATCCAATACACTAAAATTGACTCCAAGACAGACAATAATATTAGAATTGAACTAGAGTTTTCTAAAAGAAAACTTTCCAATCCCTACCCTATAATGAAAACTATAAATAAATTACATTGGTTGCTACTTGTAACACTTATTGCTGTTGCATGTAGCAGCGACCCTGTAGTTGTTCCTGATCCACCCAAAAAACCCGACGAGCCAACTCCTGAGCCACCCCAAACTGAAATTAAAGAGGGGTTTAGCTACAAGCCAGAAAAACCAGATGCTGATGAAGAGTTGACAATTACTTTCAAAGCAAAAGCATCAACTCCTCTACACGGTTATAAAGGCGATGTATATGCACATATTGGTGTAGTAGTAGAGGGTGTATGGTTTTTTGTTCCAGCTGAATGGGATCAAAATATTGCAAAATGCAAAATGACTAAAGTGGAAGATAATGTATGGAGCCTCAAACTTGCTCCATCTATTCGACAATGGTTCGACTCTGGTGAAACTCCCGTCACTAAGATAGGGATAGTAATTAGAAGCTCTGATGGAACTAAGAAAGGTGTCGAGGATGATTATTTTATCGATGTTACCGATAGCAAATACGAAGGCTTTGATCCAGCTGCAGTTAAAACAGCAGCTCAACCTGCTGGCGTTAAACATGGTATAAATATAATTGACAATAACACAGTTACATTAGTACTTTATGAGAAAGACAAAAACGGTGGTCGCAAAGATTTTGCTCATGTTGTGGGTGATTTCAACAACTGGACATTAAGCAACACAGAAGAGTCGCAAATGTATCGTGACGATGCTGCTGGAACATGGTGGATAACTATATCGGGACTAGACAGTTCAAAAGAGCATGCTTTTCAATATTATGTTGGAACAAACGATGGAGAAACCATCAGACTAGCCGATGCATATAGTAGAAAGATTCTCGACCCCTATCACGACGAATATATACCAGCGTCAACCTATCCCGAGGATAAGACCTATCCAGAAGGAGCTATTGGCATGGTATCGGTGTTTAAAACTGTAGAAGATACCTACAACTGGAGAATACCAAACTTTGAAGCACCAGATGTGAGCAATATGGTAATTTACGAGTTGTTGTTGAGAGACTTTACAACATCGGGAGATATAAATGGAGCAATGCAAAAACTCGATTACCTTCAATCGCTTGGCGTAAATGCTATTGAGCTGATGCCAATACAGGAGTTTGATGGCAACGATAGTTGGGGATACAATCCCGCTTTCTTTTTTGCTATGGACAAGGCTTATGGCACCGATCGTATGTATAAAGAATTTATAGATGCCTGTCACGAAAGAGGAATGGCAGTAATACTAGATGTGGTGTATAACCATGCAACAGGAGCAAATCCATTTGCCAAACTTTATTGGAACTCTTCGAAAAACGAAACAGCTCCAAATAATCCTTGGTTCAATGTTACAGCGCCTCACCCTTATAGTGTGTTTCACGATTTCAATCACGAATCACCATTAGTACGTGAGTTTGTAAAACGAAACCTTACATTCTTAATAGAAGAGTACAATATCGATGGTTTCCGTTTCGACTTAACTAAAGGATTTACTCAGAAATCTTCTAATGAAGGTACAGCTAGTAACTACGACGCCTCTCGTATAGCTATATTGAAAGATTATAACAACAGTATCAAAGCTGTAAAACCCGAAACTTATGTAATTTTAGAGCACTTTTGCGATGATCGCGAAGAGACAGAACTAAGCAACGAAGGTATGATGGTGTGGCGCAATATGAACAATGCTTACGGCCAGTCGGCAATGGGATTCTCATCAGGCTCCGATTTTAAGGGCTTGTACTACAACACAGCATTTCGTCCTGTAAATAGCCTAGTAAGCTACATGGAGAGTCACGACGAGGAACGAGCAGCCTACAAACAGACACAATGGGGAAAAGGACCATTAAAATCTGACTTAAATGCGCAAATGTCGCAACTAGCCACAAATGCTGCATTCTTCTTCACCGTGCCAGGACCAAAAATGATATGGCAATTTGGAGAAATGGGCTATGATGTATCCATCGACTACAATGGTAGAACAGGAAAGAAGCCTGTTAAGTGGGAGTATTTAGACAAACCCGAAAGAAAACAGTTGTACAACACTTATACAGAGCTTATAGCATTGCGTAACAATCATCCAGAGTTGTTTACACCAACGGCTACTCTTAGGTGGCAAGTGTCTACTACTAATTGGGACAATGGTCGTTTCATAACACTTACAAGCCCAAACAACAAGCACGTGGTAGTAGTAGGTAACTTCACCAACGAAGATAAAACACTCGAAACCACCTTCCCAAGAGCAGGACAATGGTACAACTATATGAATAGATCGGATACCACAATAAGTGCTACAAAGGCAAATATTGAGGTTCCTAAAAATAGTTTCAAAATATATACTTCGTTCTCTAACTCTTCAGCTACTAAACGATAAACTGAATAGAGGACTAAGCCTGAAGTAGATATAATAATTTAGAGGGTGTTCAGATTAATTTCTTGAGCACCCTCTTTTTATTTTTACAAGAATATGCAACTATAGATTAAACGGTTCTTATTGTTGAATAATAATTAAACTTCCACCATGCATTTCCTACCCCTCCGAAATCAATAAAAGAGTTGAAACTTGCATCTACCATGGTAGATGTGCTTGGAAAAGCATTATTTTTGTTTTGTTACCCAAATTTGAGCCGTTCGTGCCTTAAAACTCCAATTGCCAATATAGGATTTCCTTCTTATCACCTATTTTTTCAATCGTAGGCTATTTTTTATTTATTCGATACCTTTTTCTCCCATATTTGATTTTAAAAAAAGCATTTAAAAAATTCAAAGCATTTCTACGGCAGTAGATTCAATTTTCATGGCATATATTTTCAATCTACCACGGTAGATTCAATTTTCAAGAGACAAACGCCCAATCTACCATGGTAGATTTGATTTCCAACTTTTTAATGCCACATATCTGAGTAAATTATAAAAAACAAGTGTCTTTTATTTGCAAATTGAAACTTATGAAGTCGTAAACACAATGTAAACATCAAATAAAACAGCTCTCTCACTATTCACATCCACACATTTCTGCTAAATTGCAATAATCTCTAATGCTTGATACGACAATCTGACAACTAGTGTGTCCTATAGGTGAAGCTTGAAATTTAAGAATTTAATTATAGAAATTGAGATTAAAACAGTTCAAAACAAAAAGAAACCACCTATTTAAATATTAAAATTTAGAGTTATTCATACTCTCATCATCTTTTTTTGTATTTTTGTTGCCAACAAATCTAATATTAGCTTTTTATATGAATAATCAAAAGACCGTTTTAAACGTACAATCAGAAGTAGGCAAGCTAGAAGCTGTGTTGCTTCACTATCCAGGAGCAGAAGTAGAAAACATGACTCCTAAGAATGCACAGCGGGCACTATATAGCGATATTCTAAACCTCTCTATAGCTCAAAAAGAGTATGAACAGCTTTATGGAGTGCTTAGCAAACACTCTCAAGTGCTAGAGGTGAGAACCCTACTAACAAAACTGCTGCAAGATGAGAATCAAAAAGAGCAGCTATTGAGAAAAATTTGCACAACAGAAAATGCTATGAGGTATTTCGATTTTCTGATGCAACTATCACCCAAAGAGCTCACTCGTGTATTGATAGAGGGACTGCCAGCAAAGGTAAACACACTGACAGATTTTCTGAAAGATGATTTTTATGCCCTTCTACCACTCTACAACTTTTATTTTACCAGAGACCCAAGCGTTACGATAGGCAACAATTTGCTTATTTGCAATATGGCAAACAAAGTGAGAGCTAGAGAGAGCATCATTATAAATGCTATATTTAGCAATCCACAATTTTTTGATGCAACTATTATAGACTCTACACAGTTTGTGGAAGATGATAAAACAACGATAAGCATCGAAGGGGGCGATGTGCTTGTAGTAAGAGACGACATTATACTAATAGGTAATGGTAGCCGCACAAACAGCCAAGCAATAGACCAACTAATTGCCAATTTATGTAGGGGTAAAGAAGGGCGCAAACATATTATTGTGCAACAGCTCCCCCACTCTCCTGAATCATTTATTCACCTCGACATGGTGTTTACGATGCTAGACAGAGATACAGCTATGGTATACAAACCATTGATACTAGACAACACACCCTACAAAACAATACACCTAGAGATAGAGAATGGCGAAGTGGCAAAAATATCAACTCCAAACAACCTGCTTGAAGCGCTAAAACCTCTTGGCATGGATATAAAACCAATTGTATGTGGTGGTAATGCCGATGATTGGGATCAAGAGAGAGAACAGTGGCACAGTGGTGCCAACTTTTTGGCAATAGCTCCTGGCAAAGTAATGTCGTATGCACGCAATGTGCACACCCTTAACGAACTAAGCAACAATGGCTTTGATATAGTTTCGGCGTGGGATGTGATAAATAACAAATACGATGTGGAGGCTGTCAAGAAATGTGTAATTACAATAGATGGCTCGGAGCTACCTCGTGGTGGAGGTGGAGCAAGATGTATGAGCATGCCATTAAGGAGAAGTAAACTATAGATATAGCTGTTTAAAGTAGAATTACAATATATCTTTGATTTCATCCAGTGTTTTCACACTGTAAGTAGGTGTGAAGGCATCTGGACGATCATCTCCTTGGGGGTTGAACCATAATTGGTCGATGCCACTATTGTAAGCTCCTACTATATCTGCATCCCAGCTATCTCCTATCATCAATGTTTCTGATGGATTGGCATTTACTAGCTCCAAGGCATGAGTAAAAAAGTTGGCGTGGGGCTTGTTAACACCTATTTCATCGGACAATAGTATCTTATCAAAAAAGGACTTCAAGCCCGAATTTTCTATTTTTTTGTACTGCACCTCTTTAAAGCCATTGGAGAGAATGTGCATTTCATACTTTGGCTTTAAATAGTTGAGCAAATCTATTGCACCATCCACCAGTTTAGTCTTGAGTGTAGTTCGCTCCAAAAAGTCGGCACTTAGCTTTCTAGCATATTCTGCATCGTCTATCCCAAATTTACGAACAGGCACTAAAAAGCGCTCTACAATCAACTCATCTTTGTCAATTTTGCCATGCCTATACAGATCCCACAAGTGTAGATTGCTGGGCAGATAAACATTATAATAATGGTCGAAAGTTTCGTAATATTTATCATATCCGTAATCGTTATATATTTCTACTAAGCACTCTTTGCTATTTTGGTGTATATCCCATAATGTATCGTCGAGATCAATAAAAAGGTGGTTGTATTTTTGCATAAAAAACTGGGTAAATGTTATAAAGAAGACCGACAAGATACATGCTACCTCATCGGTCTTATACTTTTCATTTGATTAGTATATACTATATCGCTACTCAAAAATAAAGATTGTCCGAAGTGTGTTGATACAGCGCTATTTTACTTCTATCACTAAATACTTGGTCAAACTCCAAAACCCTTCTGTATCTATTATTACAAAGGTAAGAGTTCCATCGCTTGCTGGCTCATAGGCATAGGTGCCTTTTGGGTGATTAGACCACAACTCTGCGTCGGTAGCATATAAAGGAATTCTTGTTGTTTCTCTAATATCTATTTTTAGAAAATAGTCTTCATTAAACGAATCTTTCAACACTTTGGTGGTGCGAAGAAAACCTCCCGAAAGAATTTTCTGTGATTTCAATTCGCTCATAGTACCAAACACATAATATGCAGTATTGAGAGCTTTTTCTTGTTGAAGAATAGTAGAAGATTGCTCTTCTACATGACCCGACAGCTCTGAAAGATTGGAGGATAGTTCATCTACATTTGAAGTAAGTTCAGCAATTCTTACATCTCTTCGTGAAAGTTCGGTTTGCAGCTCACTTATTTCAGAAACTCTCTCTTCCATTTCTCTGTTTAGTCTATCGATAGTTTTCTTAAGTGCAGCAACCTGTCCGGTGCTCGATGAGAACTTTTTATTTAAATCGGCAAGTTGTTCCCTGTTCTTTTTAAGAATCTCGTTCACCATTTTAAAATTATCGTTGATACGATCTTTTGTATTTGAACTCAATTCTCCTTGATCTGCAGACTGCACAGCTAAATATTTTTCGGCTTCGCGAATTTGATTAAAATTCTCTTCTACATTATTTATCACAGCCATCATCTCTTCAATCTCGCTGTTTGCAGATGTAGTTTGCATTAGCAGCGAATCACGCTCTTTTTGCAACTGTTGATATTCAGTTGAATTTTTCACTTTGGTGCATGAAAACAAAAGCCCAGCACTAATAAATAGTAATAAAAATAATTTCTTCATATCTGTATGTTTTTAATTAAAACGAAATTAGCATGCTTTAGTTTAATAATTAGTCAGTTTTTTTATTGTTCTTCTTCAATTCTTTTCCACTCACTACAATAACAAACTCTCCACGTGGAGCTGTTTGTGTGAAATGATTTATCAATTGTGTCAATGTGCCACGTTGTGTATCTTCGTATATCTTCGATATTTCACGAGATGTAGCTGCCATTCTATCTGCCCCAAAATAGTCGGCAAATTGTGTTAAGGTTTTAAGAACACGATAAGGCGATTCGTAAAACACCATTGTGCGCTGTTCGTTTTGAAGTTCTTTTAACCTTGTTTGACGGCCTTTCTTTGCAGGAAGAAATCCCTCAAAGCAAAACCTATCATTGGGTAGACCCGACATCACCAGTGCTGGCACAAATGCTGTAGCACCTGGCAAACACTCTATGCGTATACCAGCCTCTATACAAGCGCGTACAAGCAGAAAGCCGGGGTCGGAAATAGCAGGTGTGCCTGCATCGGATATAAGAGCTACATTAACTCCAGCTTCTATACGCTCTACAATATGTTGAATACTTTTGTGTTCATTAAATTTGTGATGAGAAATCATTTTCGTGGTTATATCGTAATGTTTCAACAAGAAACCACTAGTACGGGTATCTTCTGCCAAAATAACATCAACCTCATTCAACACCTTTATTGCCCTATACGTTATATCCTCTAAGTTGCCTATTGGTGTAGGCACTACGTACAATATTCCGTAACTATCTGCTTCGTCTTGAGTCATCTAAAAGTTTCTTTTAGCATTTGCAAAAACTTGTCTACCGTGTCATCTCTAAAATCCCAAGTAGTATTTCTCTCTAAATAGCTCTCAGCAAGATCAAACGAAGAAAATGATTGAAGTTTTGACAACATTGTTGTCATTGCCTCCCTATTGTTGTCGAAAAGTTCGCGTTGAAACAAAAATCTATCGTTCAAGCTTATACTACGCATTGCATCCTGAACAGTTTGATTGACAGGTTGTACATCGTTTAATGATTTGTTTTTAGGTGTAATTTTCGCTAAAATTGTTTCACTCTTGGTAGTTTCTAATAAAGAGACAGGCTCTTGTTGCTCCTTAGCTGTACCAACAGTTTTCTGGATTAAAGGAGGTGGTAATAATTCCTCCTCATCTTTATCTTTCCTCTCATCTTCGTCGTCTATTTCTAATAAATTATCTTGCTCTTTCTCTGCTATCAACATCTCGTCTGCGTCCTCTTTTTCTTTAGGGTTGTCAATCTCAGTATCGGTTTCAGATAGTAGTTGCACTTCTTCTTCTTTAGAGCTAATCTCTTTTTTGCTTGCTTCTTCAGCCACCAACCTTGCCTTAGCTTCAGCTTCTCTTCTAGCTGTTTCTGCCTCAGACAAATATATGACTAATTTTTCCATCTCTCCCCTCATCTCTTCTATCTGCACAAACTCTAGCTGATGCAAAAGACGTGAAATCTCTTGGGTGCGTTTAAAAGACTCTTTAAAAAAAGAGAAGGGAACTTTGTTGTTCTGCTTTAGGCTTTCGACAACCGACTCTAACTCCTTTATTTCGCTCAATAGCGACTCTATATATCTATGTTTCATTAACTGCTCTCTCTAATTATTTATCCTTATCATAATCCAATTTGGATTATCTTAATTCAAACAATACAAATTTAATCATTAATTGGAGTCAGCAACAAAATCATCAGACAAATTCACAAGATATAACATTTTTGTGGCACGTGTGATAGATGTGTAAAGCCATCGATAAAAATTATCACCTAAATGATCTGGGTTTATATAGCTCAAATCTATAAAAACATTTTTCCACTCTCCACCTTGTGCTTTATGACATGTAACAGCATATCCATATTTCACCTGTAGAGCATTAAAGTATGGATTCTTCTTTATTTGTCTGTATCGCTCACGTTTAGAGCCCATGTGGCTATACTCTTCCATAAGTGCATTGTACAATATATTGCTCTGTTTGTAGGCATCCCCTGCTCTTTCAGAGTGTAAAGAGTCTAAATTGATTATTGCGTCAAACTCTATATCATAGTTTTTGTGATATAAAATCACATCACAAAATCTCATGCCATACATCTCGGTTTGCGAGCGGATACGCAAAATTTCAACAAACTCTCCATTGGCAATAAAATCTACTTTTGCTTCCTCTTTGAGCCAGTGATAATTGTTTTTTGTTACCATCAGCAAATCACCATTCGAGAGCTCTTCCTCTCTATACAAGACACTATTTCTAATACCATTGTTGAATATGTTTACACTCTTATTGGCACGAGATATCAATATAGTCTCCTCAAGTCCATCACGTGAGTAGCAACTGGATATCTCTTCAATAAGGTCATTTCCAGATATTCTTTCAACATCAGTAAAATTATTTAAGACTAGTTTTGGGTATAACCGTGTGGTACCTTCACTTAAGGCATTACGCAAAAGTGTTGCATTATATAAAATGCCCGACTCTTCGGCTTGACGCATAATCTCTGTAAGGGTGCTTTCTAACACATCTAATCCAAATGATTGCAAAGCATACACATCCATAGCAGGACTAATATCTTGCTTCACAGGGGGAAGCTGAGCAGTATCTCCCAAGAAAAGCAGTTTACAGTTTTCTCCAGAGTAAACATGTTCTATCAAATCGTCGAGGAGACGACCAGTACCAAAAAATGATCCTTCGTTTGATTGGTTACTAATCATCGACGCCTCATCTACTATAAACAAGGTGTTTTTGTTTAAATTATCCATCAAAGAGAACGATGCTCCATCATCACTCATACCTTTCTGTCTATATATCTTCTTATGAATAGTAAAAGCAGGCTCGTTTGAGTGAGATGAAAAGACTTTTGCAGCACGTCCAGTGGGAGCTAATAAAACTGTTTTTTGTTGAAATTGCGCCATTGTCTTCACCAAAGTTCCAATTAAAGTAGACTTGCCAGTTCCAGCATATCCTTTTAATAGAAAGATAGCATCGGATGTTGGACTAAAAATAAAGTCAACAATTTTAATAACAGCTGTTTCTTGATCATTTGTAAGCGAAAAAGGGAAATTATCCTTGATTTTCTCAATGAAATACGTATTTATCATTTTTTTCATATTATTTTCTGCGTAAAAGTAGCACAATTATCATTCTTTTTCTAAATTTGTAATCTAATAAAAGTAAATCAGTTTAATACAAAATAATAAAAAGGGAAAAAGTCCATGAAAGTATTAGTAAAAGTAATTTTAGTTGCTGCAATTGGTCTATTAGGTTTCGTATGTTTTAAGAGCATCCAAGGACCAATTGACTTTAACAAAGAAAGTCAAATTCGCAACGAAGCTGTTAAGCAAAGACTTATTGACATTCGCACAGCACAGGTTGCTTATCGCGAAGTCAAAGGTGAGTATACGGCTAGCTTTGATTCTTTAATCAACTTCGTTAAACATGGTAAGGTAGCATTGCTGCAAAAACGTGGAGAGTTGACTGAAGAGCAAATGGAAGCTGGTATGACCGAAACTAAAGCCATGCAAATTATTAGAAAAAATAATATGGCTGAAATGAAAAAAGAAGGCTTGTGGGATGAACAAAACAACAGACCTCAACTTCAACGCGACTCAATTTTTGTGCCTGTTATTGAAAATCGCTTTAGTAACCGCAAAAACTTCAATCCAGATAACTTAGCTCTTGTTCCTTTTGGAGATGGTGCTAGATTTGAGATGGCTACCGATACGCTTCATACTTCATCGGGCTTTACAATTAATGTTTTTGAAGCAAAAACACCTTATACAGCTTACTTAAATGGATTGAACCAAAACGAACTTAATCTTTTGATTGAGAATGTGAAGAGTTTACCTGGCGACAGATATCCAGGAATGCAAGTTGGCTCTATCACTACAGCAAACAACAACGCTGGTAATTGGGAGTAGTTGTGAAATAATGAGCACTTGCGCCTAACCTACATGATGTGTATTACTTATTCGAATAGAGTAGGTTTAAAACAGTGTCCTGTACTTATTAGATTCAACAAAAAATTATAAACACTCTTAGAGGAGATTTATGTTTTCACCTGATAATATTGATTTCACAGAATCTAAAAAAAATATACTATCCATTCGGTTAATGCCGAATGGATTTTATTTTTCTATTCATTGCCTTACTGACGGAACAGTGTTCTATCAAAACAGTGTATCGTTTAGCCCCATTGAAGACTATTTGGAATGCATAGAGAAGCTGATATTCGACCACCCTTTCTTTTCTGACAACTACAAAAAGATATATGTGATTTGTGTAGATGATGCAACAACAATCGTTCCCAATGATTATTACGACAAGAGATGGGCAGCAGAACTCCTCTCTTTTAATTGTCTTAATCATAAATCGCATATTATAAGTAATGAGTTGCAAGAACACGACTGCAGAGTAATATGGGGCATAGATAAATCTATTCACAGTTTCTTATCAAGAGCTCTGCTCAACCCTAACTTTGTAAGTCACCTCTCTTTTCTTGTACCTCTCTTTTACAAACTGCACAATAAAAACAAGGATGCACTTTTTGTGAACTTCAACGACAACAAAATGCTAGACATTGTGGCTTTCTCAGCAGATAAACTTACTCTTGCCAAAACATTTCATACCAGCAACTTGTTAGAAGAGAGCTACTATATTCAAAAAACATGGGAATCTCTCCAGTTAAATGTTCAGCTAGACAAACTGTTCTTCTCTGGTAATACAAGTAATCATAGTGAGTGTATTGATAATCTTAAGAGAGTAGTCTCTAATACAGATATTATCTCATGGGATGTGCCAGAGGGTGCAAAAATTAATAATGAGGAGATTCCAACAGAAATTTTAAAACAATTATGCGAATTATAAGCGGAAAATATAAATCAAGAAGATTTCAATTACCCAAAAAGTTTAGAGCTAGACCAACAACAGATATGGCCCGCGAGAACTTGTTTAATATTTTAAACAATAAATTTGACTGGGAAAGCACACATGCCCTAGACTTATTTTCAGGCACCGGAAGTGTTGCCATTGAGCTTGTGTCACGAGGGTGTCCTCGTGTAGTATGTGTAGAGTCGAATACTAAGAACCATGCTTTTATTCAGCATGTGAAGGAACAGCTAGATGCAACTGAGCTTTTGACAATTAAAGCCGATGTATTTAGCTACATAAAAACATGCAATCAGACGTTTGACCTAATCTTTGCTGATCCTCCTTATGATTTAAAAGAGCTAGACACTATACCATCAAAAATATTTGAATTAGAACTATTAAATGAAAATGGCATCTTTATTTTGGAGCATTCGAAAGAAGATTCTTTCATAGAGCATCCGCTTTTTAAAGAAGAACGCAAATATGGAAGTGTCCATTTTTCTTTTTTTGCAAAAGACAGTGTTATATAATAGCTATTTCTAATAGCTTATTCTCATTTCCCTCATTAACCCTTTCTATATATTCCATTAATATGCCTTGGCTAGTTAACATTGAAGATGTATCAACTTTCGGATACATCTTTCTTGTTTCAGCAATCTCAATTTTACTATCAGGCTGGGGCTTTGGTTCTATTCTCTCTTGTTTCACAACAATAGTTTTTCCTACAGATAGTTTTGTAGAACTCATATTATTCATACGCTGTAGTTGAGCTACAGATGTTCCATAATTACGTGCAAGTGCACCTAAAGTGTCGCCTCTCTTAACTCTATAGTAAGTGTTTTTTAGCTCTCCACCTGATGCTAGCTCTTCTTTAACTTCAATGGGTGTAATGGTTTGTTGCACTATCAGCCTCTGACCAATGGAGAGTCTTGTAGACCTCATGTTGTTCATACGCTGCAATCTACCCACTGTTGTTCTGTTTCTTCGTGCAATAGCGCCCAAGGTATCTCCTTTCTTAACTCTATAGTATGTGTTGACCACATTTCCATCGACGACAGTTCCTGCATATTCATTAGTTAATGTTTGCTTTCGATGAGTGAAATAAATTTCTTTATTATGATTTATAATCTTATCGCTTTGGTTGATAAAGGCAAACATACTTGTTGTAGGCAATACTAAAGTGTAGGGCTTGTGATGACCAGGGATTATATCTTGTTTGAATTGTGGATTATATCTTCTTAAATCTTCTATAGGTATGTCAAGTACATCGGATATCTGCCTAAAGTGAATTTGGTCAGTTACATGTATTGTATCTAGAAACATAAGGTTGTTTGATGACTCTTTAGGGCATATACGATGCTCATCGTTGTAATTCATAATATAGGTAGCTGCAATAAATGCAGGAACATATCCACGAGTTTCACGTGGCAATCTATAATAGATGCTCCAATAGTCTTGCTTACCACCACTTCGTGCAATTGCTTTATTTACATTGCCAGGACCACAATTGTATGCGGCTATAACTAAATTCCAATCACCATATATATTATAGAGGTCTTTTAAGAACCTCGCAGCAGCTTCTGTCGACTTGTAGGGATCTCGGCGCTCATCAACTAAACTATTTACTTCTAAGTCGTATTGCTTACCAGTTCTAAGCATAAATTGCCACAAACCAGTTGCTCCCATACGTGAAACTGCCACAGGATTCAATGCAGACTCGATAACTGGTAAGTATTTGAGTTCTAATGGTAATCCGTGTCTATCTAAAGCTTCTTCAAACATTGGATAATAATAATCTCCCAACGACAACATATAGCTCACTAAGTCTCTACGTCGTTTAGCATACATATCTATATAATTACTTACAACAGGATTGTAAGAGAGCTCCATTTCAGTGGGAAGAGCATATAGGCGGTGCATATACACAGAGTCGGTATAAACTATGTTTGATCCTTGAGTGCATTGATTGTCTGAATTAGAGAAGCTTATTTGCCAGTTAGATAGCAGTTTTTCCACACTCTCATTCAAGCTTTCAGGAACTACAATTTCGCTATCATTAATAACAAAAGAAGTATCTTGAGCTAACTGTTTATTGGCAACAGCAGCCTCATTTATTATTTGATTTTGAGAAATCAAAAGCGTAGTAGTTGTCAGAAAAATTATTAATACTAATATAGCATTTTTTCTCATAGCGATGTGATAAATTAAAGCTTATCTTTTAGAAGCTAACACGACACTGAAAGCCTACACTATTGGCCAAGTAGTCGGTTCTTTTAATAACTGTAGGTTCTACCCTTAAAGATAAATCTGTGCTGATATTAAAGTCAAACAATTGAGCATCTACATAAGCATCTAATATACTCAGGGCATACATAGCTACAGTTCCTATTATACTCAAATCACGGTAGCGTCGATAGAAATCTTTTCTTCGCTTCATAACATCCCTCAACCAAGCTTGATCTACCATTTCTGGGTCTGCTCCATAAGGTAAGAAGTTTTTCCAACTGTCGGTTTCTGGATCATCATCCATTATATCTTGATATCCATTAGAATAGTCTGTGTAATACCTACCATTCCATGCTATTGCATACGAAAACCCTAAAAATCCACCATAAACTATTGGTAATTTCCAATACTTCCGATTATATATTTGTCCCAATCCTGGAAAAATAGCCGCATATATAACCGCTTTAGTTGGGTTGGGCTGAAATTCTCTTATCTCTAACATCATTGGTAGATCAGAGCTGTCTGTTACAACAACTACCGACATTGGCATAGCTAGTGAGTCGTCTTTAATAGGAGGTTTCATAATAGAATCGCCTTCTACTATTGTATCCACTACTAGGATAAGGCTGTCTTGAACAATGCTAGGCAGGGTGTCGTTTGGCTGCAACTGCATAATGCCTTGGGCATAACCAAAAGTTGCACCTATTATAATGAAACAGCATATAATCTTGAGCTTTAGAAGCTTCATAAGAGTTATCTTTATTTTTTAATTACGTCAAATATTGCAATAATTCGCTCTAAATCCTCATTAGAACTAAATGGAATTGTAATTTTTCCCTTACCCGTCTTTGAATATTTAAAATCTACAGGAGTATCGAAAAATCGTGATAGATGTTTTTTTAAGGCATCAAAATCGTTAGATGTCTTTTGAATAGGTTTTTTAGGCTCATTTTTATTAGATAGTTTTTCAATCTCCTTTTTGACAATTGCTTCTACTCTTCTAACCGAAAGTCCTTCTCTGATAATTCTATTATATAGATTAAGTTGAATCTCGGGGTTTGGAATAGCAACCAAAGCTCGAGCATGACCCATATCTATTTTCTTATCTTTAATTCCTATTTGCAATTCTGCAGGCAACTTCAACAAACGCATGTAGTTGGCTATCGTTGCACGTTTCTTACCAACTCTTTCACTTAATTGCTCTTGGGTTAAAGATTGTGAGTCGATAAGTTTCTGATAGGTCAATGCAATCTCAATGGCATTCAAATCTTCTCTTTGAATATTCTCTATTAAAGCCATTTCCATCACATCGTCATCATCAACAGTTTTTACATAAGCAGGTATTGTTTTCAGATGTAGCATCATGGATGCTCTATAACGTCTTTCACCTGCAATAATTTGATATGTACCATCTTCCAACTCTCGTAGTGTAACAGGTTGTATAACACCTATTTTTTTGATTGATGTAGCCAACTCTTCCATGGTTTCATCATCAAAGTTTGTACGAGGTTGATCAGGATTTGGTTTAATCTTCTCAATTTCCACTTCACTAATAAACGATGACCCTTGCGTTTCATTGCTTTCCATCGTAATTAATGCATCTAATCCTCTTCCTAGTGCTTTTTTCTTACCCATTATAATATTGTTCCTATAAGTAAACTACAAAGTTATTCATTTATATCAATTAATTCTTTTGCCAACTGCATATGATTTACAGCACCACGTGAGCCAGCATCATATGTGAGAGCAGGCTGAGCATGACTTTGAGACTCACTTAAAGTTATATTTCTATGAATAACTGTTGTGAAAACCAATTCTTGAAAATGCTGTTTCACCTCATCGTATATCGAATTGTGAAGGCGCAGCCTTGAGTCGTACATTGTTAGTACAAACCCTTCTATTTCTAAAGCTGGATTTATTTTTGACTTTATTATTTTAATTGTATTCAACAGTTTGCTTAATCCTTCTAGTGCAAAATACTCACATTGTACAGGAATCATAACTGAGTCGGCAGCAGCTAAAGCATTAACAGTAATAATACCCAAAGAAGGAGAACAGTCTATTAATATAAAGTCATATTTGCTTTTAACACCCTCTAGTAGCGCCCGCATCTTTTGCTCTCTATTCTGAAGTTGAATCAATTCTAATTCGGCACCAACCAAGTTTATATGAGAAGGAATTATATCAATTCTATCAAAATCTGTTTTTATGACTATCTCTGAAACTGCTTTCTCTCCAATCAAACCCTCATAAAGCGTGTTATGGCTTTTTCTAACATCTATTCCCAAACCCGACGAAGAGTTTGCTTGTGGATCGGCATCAACAACTAAAACAGACTTTTCTAATGCAGCCAATGAAGCTGCTAAATTAATGGTAGTAGTTGTTTTTCCAACGCCTCCTTTTTGATTAGCTAATGCTATTATTTTACCCATACTAACTTTTTATTCTTTAGAACAGCAAAATAAGGAATAAATTGGATATTTCTGTGTTAATTTATTACAAGATTGAGTTTTTTGTTGATAACTTCGTGTAAAACGAAACATTGATACAACTAAGTGCTGCTTTTGTGAAAGTAGTGCTCTTTACAACACATTTACAAATAAATTGTCAACCTTAATAATTTAATTTTATTAAGCAATAAAAAAACCGTCTATCAAATTAATTTGACAGACGGTTTATATATTTGCTTGAGTATACTTTTATTCTTACTCAGCTACTACTTCAAAATCTATTTCAACAGAAACCTCTTTGTGAAGTCTTACTGTTGCAGTATATGAACCAACCTCTTTTACTTGATCTTTAATCAAAATGTATTTACGGTCAACTTCAAATCCTTTTTTAGCTAACTCTTCAGCTATCTGAATATTGGTTACAGAGCCAAATATAGTTCCTGTAGAACTAGTTTTTGCACCAATAGAAAGTGTAGTACCCTCCATTTTCTCTGCAAAAGCTTCTGCATCTTTCTTCATTTGCTCTAATTTATGAGCACGCTGTCTATTGTTTTCAGCAATAACTTTTTTAGCCGACTCTGTAGCCATTATTGCTTTACCTTGTGGGATAAGAAAGTTTCTTGCATATCCTTTCTTAACATCCACAACATCGCCTTCGTAGCCTAAGTTTAATATATCTTCTTTTAAAATTACTTCCATTGTTTTTCCTCCTTTTATTTATTTCATTAAATCGGTTACGTATGGAAGCAAAGCTAAGTGACGAGCTCTTTTTACCGCTTGCGCAATACGACGTTGAAATTTTAGTGATGTACCTGTGATACGACGAGGCAATATTTTACCTTGTTCGTTCAAGAATTTTTTCAAAAACTCTGGATCTTTGTAATCAATGTACTTAATACCATTCTTTTGAAAACGACAGTACTTTTTCTTTTTAACATCAACTGAAACAGGCGTTAAATATCTAATTTCTGATTGTTTTGCCATTATTTTATTTCCTCCTTTTTAAATTATTTTACTTCAGGTTTTGCAGTTTCAACCGCATCTTTACTAGAAGAACGATTTCTTCTTCTTTTCTCAGAATACTCTAGAGAGAATTTATCGTGCTTAGTTGTTAAGAAACGAAGTACGCGCTCATCGCGACGGAAATTCACTTCTAAGCCAGCAATCAAAGATGGATCTGCCTTAAACTCTAACATGATGTAAAAACCTGTTGATTTTTTGTCGATTGGATACGCTAGTTTGCGTATACCCCAACTTTCTTCGTTTATAATTTCGGCCCCTTTGTCCGTTAGGAGGGTTTTGAATTTTTCTACCGCTTCCTTCATCTGAGCATCAGACAAAACGGGAGTCAAAATGAAAACGGTTTCGTAATTATTCATACTAAATTTGTTTGTAATT
>ERZ1032852.8-NODE-8-length-56595-cov-8.602547_pt1 | contig 56595 bp, 38 predicted proteins | sample MGYA00516689_ERZ1032852 | MGnify/ENA primary metagenome ERZ1032852 (study PRJEB33719, sample SAMN04262499) | wastewater metagenome | biome: rural village; feature: composting latrine chamber; material: composting feces with ash | place: El Salvador | collected...
GCCTTCAAATTTTCATTTCTCGCTACAAAATTAAGGGACAAGCAGGGGAAGAAAGTTCAAAATCGTTCAAAAGATGGTGCTTTTCGTACAGGACTCAAGATTTAACTTTTCACGAATTGTCGGGTATAGCCTGTATAATCAGGTGATTGGCTCGATGGCCCGGTATTCAGTGGGGGGCATTCCGAACTGGTCTTTAAAACATTTCGAAAAATACTGGGGTGAACTGAACCCGAGGCGGTAAGTGATGTCTGAAATGTTAAATTCCGGGTGATTCAAAAGCAGGAATGTAGCCTTTTTCATTTTTATGGTAATGATAAAATCGTTTGGGGTCTGCCCGGTGATTCCCTTGATTTTATTGAACAAGCTGGTTCTTCCCAAGCTCATCTCTTTTGAAAACTCGTTGATGTCAAAATCGGCATTATCTATATTCTCTTCGATCACCTTGTTGGCTTTTTCCAAGAAGGCCCGGTCTATCTCGTTTGTCGCGATCGCGTTTGAATTGAGGACGGTTGATTTCGCGAACCGCTCTTGCAGTATTCTTCTTCCGTTCACGAGGTTATTGCATCGTGCCAATAAAACCGGGATATCAAACGGTTTGGTTATGTAATCGTCCGCGCCCAGTTTCAGGCTCTCGATGTTAGACTCCACGGCCGTTTGGGCGGTGAGGAGGACTACCGGCACGTGGCAGACGGCAAAATTACTTTTTATTTTGAGACACATCTCGCTTCCCGACATCACGGGCATCATCAAGTCGCTTAGCACGATATCGGGCTGGTGTTCGATGGTTTTGGCCAGCCCCTCTTCCCCGTTGACTGCCGTGATCACGGCGTAGGTCGGCTCGAAAACGGATTTCAACACGCTTAGTAACTCCTGGTTGTCCTCCACGATAAGGATCTTGTGTTTGTTTTTGTCCGTGCTTCCAGTGCCTGTTTCCGAGTGGATCGGGTGCCCGGTTATTTCCGGTAGATATTCCTTTATCTTTTGAATGCTGATCTCGTTCGGGCTCATTTTCCCGTTTTTTTCTGAATCGTGGAAATGGGCCGAACCATGGAGCAGGGTGACTTCAAATCTACTGCCGTTGTTTAATTCGCTATCTACGGTTATTTTCCCGCGATGCGCCTCAACGATACTTTTTGTCAACGCGAGTCCTAATCCTGTGCCGGGCGTTATTATGCTTGGCCTTTGCTCGTTGTTCGCCTGGTAAAACTGATCGAAGATCTTGTCTTTTTCTTCCGGCGAGATACCGATGCCTGTATCTTCTACTGAAACACGGGTATCATTATCTCCTTGCCAAACGCGCACCGTTATCTTGCCTCCTTCCGGGGTGAACTTGAACGCGTTGGATATAAGGTTGAAGAACACTTTTTGCAACAGGTTATGATCGAACCTGGATAATCCGGAGCATACTGACCCCCTATTCCGGGCATACTGACCCCCTGGAAAACCAGGGTAAACAGGTCTATTTTAACTGCCATTCCGGCGGTTGTTGACCCCTCTAAAAGAAAACGCATCAAATTGTGCGGGCGGCGGCGTCTGTATTCCGGAGCATGTTGACCCCTTTTACTGTTGATTTTCTGATGGTTTTAATTTACTTCGTTGTTCGACAACAACTAATAACGAAGGAATTATGGCAGGAAAAACAACAAGTATGAGTAAAATAAAGCAAATGCTTTTATTGCTAAAAGCAGGAAAGGGAGTCAAGACTGTCGCGGGTATCACCGGTATCTCGCGTAACACCATCAAGTCTTACAAGATCAAACTGGAAAAAATGGATCCCGGCATTGATGGCTTGTTACAGTTGGATGATGCGGTACTGGAATCTGTTTTTTCGGCGGGCAATCCCGCGTACAGTGACAAACGTTTCGACACACTCAAGCTGTTGCTTGATGATTATGTGAAAGAGCTTGAGAACCCCAAAAACCATTTGACCCGTTACACATTATGGCAGGAATACCGCTCGGAAAATCCCGACGGTTACGGTTACAGCCAGTTTTGTTTCCATCTGGGGCAGCATAAAAGCGCCTGTAATCCCACGATGGTCCTCAGCTCCACCCCCGGGGACAAACTCCTGGTTGATTTTGCCGGTGACACCCTCTGTTATGTTGACATGCAGACAGGAGAAATAATAACCTGCCAGGTCTTCGTCGCCTGCCTGCAGTATACGGATTACGCCTTCGCCATGGCAGTCCACTCGCAAACCATGGATGACTTTGTCCATGCCCTTGCCTGTTGCCTGCAAAATTTAGGCGGTGTGCCGGTGCAGGTCGTCCCCGACAATCTTAAAGCGGCCGTCACCCGTTCCGACCGGTATGAGCCGACCATCAATCAGATGCTGCTGGACATGGCCAACCATTACGGTTTCGCGGTCACCCCCGCCAGGGTGGGAAAACCCCGCGACAAAGCCCGTGTCGAGGATCAGGTGAAACTCATCTATCACCGTGTATATGCCCGCATGCGCAAGCAAACCTTCCACAGCTTGCCCGAACTCAACACGGCTATAAAAAAGCACGTCGCGGCACACAACCAGACCCGTATGCAACGCTATCCCCACACACGCGAGGAGCGGTTCCTCTCCATCGAGAAGCCATGCTTGAAGGCGCTACCCGAAACCGCTTTCGAGATAAAATATTATGCCAATGTGAAAGTGGGGACAAACAACCACATTTACCTTGGCCGGGACAAGCACTACTACAGCGTGCCTTACCAATGGATCGGCTGGGACGTGAAAGTGGCCTACACCCGCACAATGGTGTGGATTTATGCCCACGGGCAACCGGCGATCGCGCATCCGCGGTCGTTCGGCCCCGACCCGTACACCACCGAAAAAGAACATTTATGCTCCACGCACCGGCATTACCTGGACAGGAGCCCCGACCACTATGTCAACCTGGCAAAAAGAAAAACCCCTGTTTTGGGAGAACTGTTCGAGTGCTTGTTCAAAGACAGCGGCAGGCCTCCCGAGCAATTATACAAGAGCTGTGAAGGAATGCTTCACCTGCACAGGAAGACTGAATCGGGGCTCTTCGAGAAAGCTTGCCGCCTGGCCATCGACGAGAAGCAGTTCTCTTATGGCTTTCTTAAAAAAGTGATCGCCAACAAGGCCCTGATGGACTATGGCACCGCCTTGAAGGCAAAGCCCCTGCCCAAGCATGAGAATGTGAGGGGAGCCGCATACTATGCCAAACAATTGGAATTATTTTAAAAACCCCCTCGATATGACAACACAAATTGAACACCAGATGCAAATCCTCCGTTTACACGGAATGGCCAAGGCCTGGAATGGGCTAAGGCAAGACAGGCAACTCCCGGAGCTGTCCATCAACGATGCTTTAACACTGCTTTTGCAAGCGGAGATACGGGAAAAGACAAACAGGCGTTTTGAACGGTTGATCAGGAACGCCCGCTTCCGCTACCAGGCTTCCATGGAAGAAGTAATATGTTCAGCCGCGCGCAATCTGGATAAAAGCCTGGTAGAAGAACTCGGAAGCGGCCATTACATCAGCAAAGGCGCCCCGATCCTGATCACCGGCGCTTCCGGCACGGGAAAAAGTTTTCTTGTCTCGGCGTTGGGACACCAGGCCTGCTATCTGGGTAAAAGCGTCGCATACCATAACACGCAAAAACTAAATGCGAAGTTGCGATTGGCCAAGATAGACGGCACATACACAAAGCTGATAGAAAAAACAGCAAAAACGGACCTGTTGATCCTTGACGATTTTGGGCTAAAACCACTTGAGGGACAAGAGTTGCTCGACATGATGGAAATAATCGAGGACAGGCATGGAATCAAATCAACCATCATCGCCAGCCAGATACCTTTCGCGCAGTGGTATGAAGTAATGTCAGAAGCCACGATTGCTGAAGCAATACTCGACCGTTTAATACACACGGGATATAAAATAGAGTTAAAAGGATCAAACCTAAGAAAAAAACAGTAATTTTGTCAGGTTCCTTCGTTCTTTGAAATAAAACCATCAAGAGGGGTCAATATCACCGGAACGAGGGGTCAACATCACCGGAATATCCACGAACCATAGTAGGATAGTCTCGTGGGAGGAGACAAACGAGTAATCGATCTGCTTATGGCGGGCAAACTCTTTAAACGCGAGGTGAATTTCACGCGTGAAGGCAACGATATCTTGTTCTCCGGCCCTTATAGGCAACCTTTCGTTGTCGATCTTCCTGAAATCGAGCAATTCGTTGATCAGGTTTTTCATCAAGGAAGCGTTTCTACCAATGCTCAAGATGCCCGCGGAAACTGCCGGTGGTAGCTTGTCGTGCTTTGTTAATATATCTACTTGGCTGGTTATCAGCGTGAGTGGCGTCCTGAACTCGTGGGATATATTGGTGAAAAACCGGAGTTTAGATTGATTTACCTCTTCGATATGTTCCTTTTCTTTCTTTTCATATTCGAGCGATGATTCCAGCCGGATTTTATACCTCGCGTATCGTATGTATACCCATACCAGGGTGATACCGGTTAATATATAAAGGAGGTAGGCTGCCGTGCTTTTGTAGAATGGAGGGGTTACCCGGAACGAGATGCGGGTGTTTCCCATTTCGGATGTAGTGCGAGGCGATACCCCCGCTAGCTCCAAGGTATATCTACCCGCTTCGAGGTTCATGAGGTTTACTTCATACACCCCTTCTCTCAGCAGGGTCCAATCGCTCGAGAGTCCTTTTACCCGGTACATGTACTGGTATCGATCGCGCTCGGCGATATTATCTGAGGCAAACTCGAATCTCAAGATTGACTGGTTGTGGTTAAATTTCAAGTGATCGGTATAAGGGAGGGTATTTGATAACAACTTGGTCTCGTCTCCCGGTAGCACCTCTTAGTTGTTTACCCATAAGTTAGTGAAATAAAGATGAAAAGGCTTCACATCTTCCAAGATCGCTTTTTCATGAAACGAGACCATCCCGTTCATACCGGCCACGAATATCTCCCCGTTCGGTTTTATCGTTATTCCCCCGTTAAAAAGCGAGTTGAGAGGGAGTCCTTCGTGCGAAACAGAATAGACTCCTTTATCGCTCCCGGGGCTGAAGTAGGAGAGCCCTCGCGTGGTGGTTATATAAAGGAGCCCGAGGGGTGACTCGCTGATATTGCTCACGTAGTTGTTCACGAGGCCGCTGTTCTCCGTGGTGAACCGTGAAAATGTAGACGAGTCATAATCAAACAAGTTTATCCCGCCGCCACTCGTCCCTACCCACAATCTTCCCGCGGTGTCGACGAAGAGTTTCACGGCATTGTTATTGCTTAACGTGTTAAGGTCTTCGGGGTCATGAAAAAAGGGCTTGGTTTCCCCGGTAGCGAGGTTGTGTTTATAAACCCCCCGGCTTGCGATCCACAGGTTCTCTTGTTCATCGATGGCAATATCCACGAAATAGGTAACATGCTGGTGCAGTCGGTCGGAAAATACCGAAAATGAGGCTGTGTTTTTGTCGAAAAGGTAGAGCCCGTTATGGGTTGCTATCAGGTAGTTGTCCCGGTAAGGAAGGATTTTCCTTACCACGTTTGACTGATCCAGGTCGGGCCTTATCTCCGGGTAGTTCACGAGTTGCTTGGTTGTAAGGTCTAATATGCTTAGTCCGCCCAAGTGCAAGCCCAAGTATAGTTTATTGTCCGTTTTATCGTAATGAGCCGATTTGATGTTTTCGTTTCTCATTCCCGGTATATCGCTGTAGGTCCTATCTTTCGTGTTGTACACGATGAGCCCGTCTCCCTCTGTACAGAGGAGTACTGTCTCTTCCATGTAAGGGATTATTTCACTGATCACGGGGAACGGGCGGGTGGCAAACGTGCCATTCGCGAGGTTATGAAAGGTGTACACGGTTGATTTCGGGTGGAAGTAGTTTACTCCTCCAAAATAGGTGCCCACCCATATATTGCCATGGCTGTCCTTGTACAGTGACCATACTGACTCGTGGGAGAGGCTTCTGTCGTCATGTGCCTCGGAGTCATAATGATAAAACAGCGACTGTTCCTTGTCTAGTTTGTCTAACCCTTGCCGGGTGCCAATCCATATATTGCCGTCTTCATCCTCTTGCACCGCTCTCACGAAATCTGACGACAACCCGTTGGACGGCATCGTCGGATCTTGTCGGTAATGCACGATATCGCTGTCTGCTTCTATCTTGTAAAGGCCTTTTTCCCAGGTGCTAACCCATATGTTGTTGTTGGAATCCTCGAAAAGGGAAGAGACGCGGCTGCCGGGGTCCAGTATCCTGCGGGATTGCCCGTTAGGGCTAACTTCGTATACTCCCGATGCAATGGTCCCCGCGAAAAGCCGTTCGCCGGAGGCAGGGAGAAGGATCGTGATCTCTACCCCCTCCCCGAGCCTACAAAATGGCGTGCTTGTTTCGTCTTGATAAATGAAGATGGCATCTTCTTTCGCGTAATAGAGATGACCGTGGCCCCAGTTCATGGCGTTCACTTGCATTTTCACCCTGGGCAATAGAGTTCCGGTCTTCATATCGAACTCATCAATCCCGTTTTGGGTATGAATAAACACGCTCCCGGCGGAATTGCCGTGAATTGCTTTTATCAAGTTTCCCGACAGGGAGTTATCGGCTTCTTTCCCGGGGTGGAGGGTTTTCATAGCACCCCCGTTGTAGATGCTTACCCCTTCCCGGGTTCCAAACCACATGTTGCCTAGCTCGTCTTGATAGACGGCCATGACCGAAAGCTGCGAAAGCCCTTCTTCGATCCCTAATTTAGAGAAATTGATATCACTTTGCCCCAAGCCATACAGCGAATACCCGTACAGGATAAAAAGAAGCAGAAGCTTTCCTATCCATGATGCATGATAAAAAATCTCTATAAAACGGAGCCATTGATTACGCATATATTTCTCCCTGTGGTTTCCTCTTTTGGACGAGTTCAGGGACAAATATAATCATCAAGTTGTAATATAGCAATAATGGAAAGAACTTTTAACCTTGATCACTCCAATGTAAACGAGTCGAGTACCACCCGCCCTCCATCGTTATTACTTACCGGCCGGGAACAGAAGAAGCCCACCTTGGCTCCTATCCATTTTCCCTCGATGGCTTGGAAAGGTTTTCCCAGCTGGGAGAAATTGGCTCCATCCGTGCTATAACTAAAAACGCACTTGGCATCCGGCGTGACCTTCACGCGGAGGTACAGTGTTGCATCTTCCAACTTCACGCTTTCGTTCACTGTTTCTTTTGATCCCTTTTCGGCGTTGAGGCATTCGTTTTGAGAGAGAATAAATCCTTCTGCTGTTTTTTCAAGGGATAAAAGCCCGTAATCCATTCCCATGACAAGGAGTCCCGCGCGTTCTCCCACGATGGCCGATGAAGGCAGGAAGGTTAGCTTTGCTGTTGCCGCGAACTCATTGGAAGGGAATTTTTGCAACAACAGGTTGGGAACATCCCAGAGGTTCCGGTAATTCTCGGGGAGGGGAACCGAGTAGAGATGTAATTTTTGGGTGGCGGCGTCTGCAAAATGCCACCAATCCATCGGGTTGGCATGCCATTGCCACTGTAGTCCCAGCTCCCCCGTCTCGAACAAGTCGCTTTCGGGAGGTGTCACGATGGGATGTGAGCCACCTACTTTTGGTTTGCGGTAGGTCCGGACCGGGTTTCCGCGCCCATCGTTGTCCGGATCCACCCCAATGACCGGCCAGTCGTTCTTCCACACCATAGGTTGCAGGTGGACAATACGCCCGAACGCGCCGGCATCTTGGAAATGGTAAAACCAGTGTTCTCCGTCGGGAGTGTCTACCCATGCTCCTTGATGTGGACCATTTACATTGGTATCTCCTTGCTCGAGCACTACTTTTCGCTCGTAGGGGCCATACACGTTTCTAGCGCGTAACACGGTTTGCCATCCCGTGGCAACTCCTCCCGCGGGCGCGAAAATGTAGTAATACCCGTTTTGCTTGTGAAATTTGGCCCCTTCAATGGTAGGATCCAGCTCGTGCCCATCGTAAACGATCTTGCCTGGAGTGATTGCCTCGGTTCCCTCCGCGTTCATCTCGGCTACGTTCAGCACGCTTTTTATCCCGGCACGGCTTCCCGCGTAGGCATACGTGAGGTACACCCTGCCGTCATCATCCCAGAGCGGACACGGGTCGATAAGCCCTTTCCCTTCCTTCACGAGTACCGGATCGCTCCACTTGCCAGCCGGATCGTTGGTTTTCAGCATGTAAATACCATAATCCGGGTCGCCGTAGTAAATATAAAATTCCCCTTTATGATGGCGGATAGAGGGGGCCCACACCCCGTTCCCATGTTGCGGGGTAGAAAAAACATCGTGCGGTTTCAGCTTCTCGATACCGTGTCCAATAAGCCGCCAGTTCACCATATCCTTAGAATGGAGTATGGGCAATGCCGGTATGCAATTGAAACTCGACGCGGTCATGTAATAGTCGTCTCCAACACGGCAAACATCGGGATCCGAATAGTCCGCGTAAAGTATGGGATTTTGATAGTCCCCGTTGCCCAAGTCTGCTACCCATGTCTTGGAAGCCTGCCCTTGTGATAACAGGTGAAAAAAAGGAATCCCGAGTAATAAGATAATAAATGTCGTTTTGTTTAGCATTGTTCCAGTTCAATAAAAAAATTCAATAGATTTAGACTGTTCCTGCGCTCGGCATAGTTCAAGCGAGCTTGACTCTGCTCTTGCTTAACGAAATAGTTCATTTACATTAGACTATTCTTCGCCATGGCATCACCCGAACAAGTTCGGTGCTGTTCGAATGACGCGACAGAATAGCCCTACATTTTTTGTTCTTGCGGTTGTATGGTCGTGAGGTCTTTTATATAGATGGGTTCTTTCGCGTCGACGCTCTTTCGGGCAGCGATGCCCACGAGGCATGCCAACGCGCCGTCCCTCACCCCAGCGCTTTGCTTTAGTGGGTCGGGCGTGTTTGGGATAAACACTTGATCGGTCAAGAGCTTGTCACCTCCTCCATGTCCACTGCCTTGAGGTATCTGGATGTATTCTCTTCTCCCGAAATTACGGGCAACAATAATCTCATCGTAGTTCACGTCGGAGGTAGGGTTTGATTCCTGTATCCATGCATCCATCCTGCCTTTGGTCCCGTTAAACGCGATCCTGTATCCCTCGTAAGGGGAGTAGGTGGTTAAGGAGTAAGATACTTGAACACCGTTCATGTACTGGATGGTCGCGGCCATTTTGTCGTGGATATTCACGTCGTTTCTAAAGACGCAGCCGTCGCGGTGGTAACCGTCGTATTTTTCATTATCCACGTAGAGCCTTTTAAGCCGTTGGCTCTGGGTAATGTCCCAGTAAAAATCGCACGACTTCGTGTGTGGACAACTCCTGCAATTGTCTGCCCTGAAAGGGCCATTTTTCCCGTAAAACTCCAAATCGCCTAACGCGTAAACGCTCTCGGGATCGCTTTGAATCCACCAGTTTAATAGGTCGAAATGGTGGCTTGCCTTATGTACCCACAGTGAGCCGCCTTTTTCTACTAGGCGATGCCATCGTCTAAAGTAGTCTGCCCCGTGGGAGGTGTCTAGGTACCAGTGGAAATCGACGGATGTCAGTTCGCCTATCTCCCCCGAACGCAATATTTCCCACATCTTCGCTCGATGCGGTGAATAGCGGTAGTTGAAGGTGACCCTGCACTCTTTGCCCGTCCGCTTCTCGGCATCAATAATCCGCTGAATCTTTTTCTCGTCGATGGCCATCGGTTTTTCGCAGATGATATCCGCCCCCATCTCCATTCCTCTCTCCACGAAGTAGTCGTGCGTGTCATCATCGGTGGTTATGACAAGTATCTCCGGCTTAGCTTCCCGCATCATCTGTTCAAAATCGGTGTAGGTGGGGCAATTGGCACCGATCATCTGGCTGCCGACTTCCAGTCTTCCCGGGTTTTTATCGCATAGTGCCACGAACTCCACGTGGTTGGCGTAGTTTCTCACGATACCGCCGCCCCACATGCCGGTACCCCGGTTGCCCAAGCCTACTACCGCGAGCTTTGTTTTCCCGGTTGCTTGCTTCACATTGGTTAGATTACTCGCGATGACCCGTGCTTGGGGATTAACAAGAGTTGTTCCTGCTACAGCACCGGATACTGCCAGAAATTTTCTTCTCGACATTGATTTGTTGTTCATTTTCTATTTCACTTATAGGGTTAATATTCTTGTTGTAAAACTTGCACGAGCGAGCAGGACCATGGATTTGTTACTTGGAAGGCAATACCTTTAAAATCCGGGCGTGAAATGTTCCCATCGCGTTCTCCAGGGTTACTTTTTCTGCTTCCCCCGATGATAATAATTTTGCCCACGAGACTCGTTGGCTCCTATCGCTTCCTTCTCCACGGTTATTGTATTCGGCGTACCGGGCTGTCTTTTCATTTTCCGGCTTGTTCCAGTTGTGCCATCCTAAAGGATTTATCTCCTTTGGTAGTTCACAATTCATAAAAAGGGTCATGGCGTGAGGACGCCAGGGCCGCCCCAGGTAAACGGATGTGACCTCGCTGGTGGCACCTATGGTACAACGATTGAAGATATACCCAAAGGGAACCTCCCCGGGGGTGCTTGCCGCGGTAATATATGAATTTTTCTTGCATAGGATGTCGCATTGCTCGAACCAAGCCGTGGCAGGACCAAAAATAAAATCGGTAGTGCCTTCTATATAGCATTCGTGGAAATAGAGCCGGGAACTATCCCCTCCGGTGTAGAGGGTATCTTGATTGCCTAATAGCCTGCAATTTTTGAGGATGATCCGGTCACCTTCGGTATGTAATGCTACCGCTTGGGCTACCATTGGGGCATTATTCTCGATGGTGATATTTTCCAGTATAATATCATTGCCCCTGATCTGCATCGTGTAGGTCCTGAACGTGCCCATGTTGTTTATGAGGGCATGGTCGTTATTCGAGATGATTGTTTTCTCTTTGTTCTCTCCCACGATTTTAAGGTTACTGACGTGGTCTGGAATAATGATTTTCTCGTAATAGATGCCTTCTTTGATAAAGATCGTGGTGTTATAGTCGGGGTCAAAAGCCCGTACGGCATCAATGGCCTCTTGTACCGATCTAAAGTCTCCTTTCCCTGATTTATCTACCACCAATTGCTTCACCTGTTTGGTATCGTTCTCCGCCTTTTTTCCAGTCGTGTTTGCTTTTTTCTCACCGATGGCTCCTGTCTTGCCAGCCGGTACTAAATGCTCCACCAGGCTGTTGAGGTAAACTTCGAGAAAGGTGTATCCCTCGTCGTCCAGGTCGTTTGCTTTTTTCCCGGGGTAGCGCGCTTCCAGCCAATCGTCCGGGATGCCGTCGTTGTCGTTGTCGCTGTACTCGTTGTATGTTTTGTACTCGGGCCAACCACCCACGTCTTCTTGGCTGTCGATTAGCCCGTTGCTGCTGCCTGAAGATCCTTCGAAAGAGTAGGATCGGTTCTGCACGTTCTCCACGTACCGAAGATCGTGTATATCCCGTGCTAGTGATGCTCCCCCGTACTTAAGCACATTTTCGTATGCCTTTTCGGCATTGTCCGTGGTAACGAGTAGAAAAGAGAACCCTTCGTTTACCAAGAGATCGTTCACGGTTACTCCCGGTGCAAACCGCGCGAATGAGCTGCCTAACTCGACTCCCAAGCGGTTGTTTCCCGTTATTGCCGGGTTCCCGTCCACGTAGTTCCCGTCGATAAAAAACTGGCCGTAGATGCCCGCGGGTTGTTTATTTTGGCCGTCATCGGCATCGGGGTGTATCAGCCGTTTTTTGGAGCTACTCCCTGATGCCGGCCCATGTTTGTAGTAATTGGCAATGATATTATAACTTCCTCCTTCAGCGGCGTAGATACTGTTTGATCCCCAATTGTAGATCACGTTGTTCCTGAAGTCCACTCTCTCCAGTTCGGGCTTGTTGGAGTAGCGGCTTCCACAAAAGCGAGGATTCCGGCTGTCGTTGTGCGCGAGGAGGTTGTGATGGAACGAGGCGTTTTGGCCGCCCCAGATCCCACCATATCCGTGCCTCCCTTTCGGGTGGACAGAGTTTCTCAAGCTTTCGGCGAGAAAGCACCATTGCAAGGTGAAGTTTTCATTGTCGTAAAACGAGGAGAGCTCGTCGACTCCCCAGCTCATGCTACAGTGGTCGATGATGATGTTCTTGTTCCTGTACCCGGAGAGGGCATCGACGGCTTTCCCGTTTTTATCTCCCAAGCGAAAACGAATAAAACGTATAATCACGTTATCGGCACTGATAATTGTTTCGTGGCCGCTGATGCAGATGCCATCGCCCGGTGCCGATTGTCCCGCTATGGTCAAATCCCCGTTGTTGATTTTCAACGGGCTATCCAGCGTGATCAAGCCCGATATTTTAAACAGGATGGTACGGGGCCCTTTCTGCTGTACGGCCCAACGCAGGGTTCCCGGTTGCTCGCTGTCTTCGAGTGATGTGACATACAGTACTTTGCCTCCCCTTCCCCCGGTCGTGTACATGCCTGCTCCCTCGGCTCCCACGAAGGCGGGTGTCTGCGCGGAGATTCCTGTCGTGAATAACAGCAATGCTATGATCAGCTTGTTTTTAATAGATACGAACATCATCAAGGCGTGTTTAAAATACTACCTGTCCAGCAGGATACTTGTCATGATAAACGGCCCCACCGCTTTAGGATCATCGTCTCTTACCGGCTCGGAGATATAATACTCGAAGCTCCCGTCGCGGTACCTTGGGTCGCCTCCTAGCCCTGCCACAGAGCAGACGCTGGTTACCGAAATGGTGCCGTCACCATTGTCCCGGATGAACTGTTCGAGGAACTGGTCATACGCTGTCTCCCCTTTTTCCAAGAAACTCTCGGGTAAGTATCCCTTTTGAGCTCCTTTTACCCAAGTGTAGATAAACATGATGGAACCTGACGACTCCAAGTAGTTTCCTTTCCGTTCAGCCAGGTCGGTTACCTGGTACCACATGCCTGACTCGGGGTCGCGGTAATTATCTACAGCCGCGGATATATTGTTCAGTATATCAATAATATCGTTACGCCCGGGATGGTCCAACGGCATGAAATCCAGTACGTCTACTAGTGCCATCATGTACCAACCGATGCTTCGCGACCAGAAATGAGGTGATTTCCCGGTCACCGGGTCAGCCCAACGCTGTTCGCGGCTCTCGTCCCACCCGTGGTATAGCAACCCGCTTTCTTCATCGATCAGGTCCTCGTACGCGGTGGTAAGTTGTAGGGTTACTTCGTCGAACAGGGCAGGCTCGTTGAATGTTTTGCCGTATTCCGCCAGGAAAGGGCACGCCATGTACAAACCATCCAGCCATACTTGATGCGGGTAGATCTGTTTGTGCCAATACCCCCCGTTTGAAATGCGAGGGTGTGTATCCATTTGACTTTTTAGTAGCTGAAGTGCTTTCAGGTACTTCGGTTTGCCCGTTTTTTCGTAGATGGGGAATAGAATTTTTCCCGGGTTAATATGATCGATATTGTATCGTTCCAAGTTATACGTTTGTATGGTACCGTTCTCGTTCACCATCGTGTCGGCATAACTTTCGGCATAATTGAAATATTTTTCATTTCCTGTTTTCTCGGCTACTTGAAGTATCGACTGCATTTCTAAACCATGGGTGTAGTTCCATTTGATTCGGGTAGAAAAATCCACCATCCAGCTCTCCGGGTTTCGTGTCATCTCGGAGTCGGCCATTTTCACGTAGTAGGGGGTTGTTTCCGGTTGGGAGTTGTTATTGCAGCCTACAGACAGCAGCAGTATGAAAATTGGTAGGATAGAAAAAATTCTTGCGTTTAATGATTTATATGCTCGTTTCATACGATTCATTCATGTTTTGTGCTACGGTGCATGGAACCAGTGCTTGTCCGGGAAATTCCCCGACGGGTTGAACCATAGCCGGTCGCCTTTGATTTCTAACGGCATTGGGATATTATTGGTGTAAAGCGTGCCGGTACCCAATCCCTGGGGTAGCGGGTTGTCGAGGGTAGCGCACCATTGCGCGATGCTGTTCAGGCCGATGTTCGATTCCAGCGCGGAGGTGACCCACCAGCCGATTTTCCTTTCGTTGGCCAACTCGATCCATTCGTTGCAGCCGGCAATACCCCCGTGGAGGGTCGGTTTCAAGACAAGGTAGCGGGGCCGGATTATATCCAAAAGCTTTTTCTTTTCAGCCGGATCGTTGATGCCGATGAGCTCTTCATCCAGGGCAATCGGGAGGGGTGAAGACGTGCAGAGCCGTGCCATCTCTTGCCACTGTCCCGCGCGGATGGGTTGTTCGATGGAATGTATCTCTAACACGGCGAGTTGCTGTAACTTCCCCGGCGTCTCTCCCGGGGAGAAAGCACCGTTCGCGTCCACCCGGATAGTGACTTCTCGTGCCGGGTAGCGATCACGGATAGCGCGTAAAAGTTCCAGTTCCCGCTCGAAATCGATGGCGCCGATCTTCAGCTTGATGCAACGGAACCCTCTTTCCAACAAGGAGTCAACTTGGCGCCTCATATCGGGATAATCCCCCATCCAGACCAGCCCGTTGATGGGAATCCCCTCCTCTCCCCGGCTAAAGGGAGTATTCCACAAAGGAGTACTCCATAATCCAGGGGAGTGTTTAGATATGGTGGAGTGCCCAGATCCTGTGAAGTATCCAGATCCGGGGAAATGTATAGAGGAGTGCAGATTGTAGTGACGCGCGGCCGTTTCCAACCCGAAGAGGATAGAGGGGTAGTCGCGTAGCAGTTCCGGGTCGACTTCCTGCCGCTCTTCCGTGATTTTACAGAACGCGGCGAGCGTGTCGGCGTATTGCCCGGTATAGTCGGGACTCAGGTCATGCAGCGGTGCGCATTCGCCCACCCCGTAACGCGAGGGATCTTCGGTGTCTCGAAACAGCACGTACCACACCCGGTGATCGCGGTAGACGCCTCTCGAGGTGCCTGCCGGTTTCTTGAACCGGAGCATGTAGGGGATGATCTCGATCGTGAACATGCGGCCCGTGGTTTAAGGCAGTTTGGGGAATTTTTTGAAGTCGGGTTTTCGCTTCTCCAAGAAAGCCTGCTTGCCCTCCTGCGCCTCCTCGGTCAGGTAGTAAAGCATCGTGGCGTCGCCGGCCAGCTCTTGGATACCTGCCTGCCCGTCCAGTTCGGCATTCAGTCCCGCCTTGATCATACGCAGCGCCAAGGGGCTGTGCTGCATCATCGTCTCTGCCCATTCCACCACCTCGTCCTCCAACCGGTCGAGGGGCACTACCTTGTTGACCAATCCCATCTCGAGTGCCTCTTGGGCGTTGTACTGGCGGCAGAGGAACCATATCTCGCGTGCTTTCTTCTGCCCCACGATACGGGCCAGGTAGGAGGAGCCGAAGCCGGCGTCGAAGCTGCCCACGCGGGGGCCTGTCTGGCCGAAGATGGCGTTCTCCGATGCGATGGTGAGGTCGCATACTACATGTAGCACGTGTCCACCGCCGATGGCGTACCCGTTTACCATCGCGATCACCGGTTTGGGGATGGAGCGAATCTGTTTCTGCACGTCCAGCACGTTGAGCCGGGGCACCCCGTCCTTGCCGATATAGCCACCCTTGCCCTTCACGTTCTGATCGCCTCCCGAGCAGAATGCCTTGTCGCCTGCACCGGTCAGCACGACCACGCTCACCTCTTCCATCTCCCGACAGAGGCGAAGGGCGTCACTGATCTCTGTCGTGGTGGTGGGGGTGAAGGCGTTGCGGTAACGGGGGCGGTTGATGGTGATACGCGCGATGCCTTCGTGAAAGTCGAATAAAATATCTTCATACTCCTTGATGGGAGTCCATGTTCTCTGTGTCATATTCGTCAAGTTTTTTGTTGTTGGTAATAGGATGTTATCTGTTTCTTATTTTCTTCCATGGAAGTGAATACCTCCAGTAGGACAGGCCGGTTGCTCTCCTCACTCACGAAGAGCGGCCATTGGTGTTGCAGCTCTTCCGCGTTACGGGCCGAGAGGTAGGTGAAGCCTCGTTGCTTCGACCAAGGTCGGGCCTCGGTGGTGTGTTCCGCGGAGACGTACGCGTCCAGTGCTTCCGACGCGTTGAGACCCGGAAGGGTATGGAAGATGCCGCCCCCGCCGTTGTTGTTCACCAGTACACGGAGGTTGGACGAGAGGTGGTTGTTCCATAGCCCGTTCATATCGTAAAAAAAGCTTAGGTCGCCGGTCAGCAAGAAGGTCCACCTTCCCGAGGCGGCGGCATAACCCACCGCCGTGGAGAGCGAGCCCTCGATCCCGTTTGTCCCCCGGTTGCAGAAAACGTGTACGGTGGAGGGAATGTCGAACAGCTGGGGCAGGTAGGCGCTGTGGCTATTGGCCAAGTGAAGCGAACTCTCTTCCGGTAAGTTCTGCAATAGCTGCCCCACCGTGTGGAGGTCGGAGTAACCAGCCTCCGGCTTCGTGACCGGTCGGGAGGCTTCGCTCCAACGATCTTTGTACGCGGTTGTCGCGGAAGGGTGGGGTGGGATTTCCGCCAGGTAGCGTAGGAACGTTCCCGGGTCGCTCTTCACGATATCGGTCACCTGTTGAAAGGTGTCGATCACTTCTCCCGCAAGGGAGGTATGCCATAGTTCGCGAAGAGGAGCCGAACGGATAAACTGCTTCAGCCGCTTGGAGACGATATGCCCCCCGATCGTGACGACCAGCTCGGGCATCAACTCTTCCAAGTCTTGCTCCGAGACGGAACGCAGTACAACATCAAAGGGGAAACTATCTTTCGAGGGGATATTGGAGAGGCGGTCGGCCAGCACCACTACCCCGTGTTGCTCGCTTAATGTTGCCAAGTAGACAGCCAGCCCGTTCTCCGGCGGCAGCTGGCCGACGATAACCATTCGCTTGGAATAGCTTAGGAATCGTTCCGCGTACCGGTCTTCTTCCGGCATGATGTGCTTTTGTCCGGAGCGGCGAATAACTCGTACGGCAGGCAGTGTCTCCGCGTTAAACCCGAATAATGGCTCGGATAGCGGGATATTGATATGCGCCGGTCCCTTGATCCCGTTATCCAGGCTGAGGATTGCCTCGTTAATCAGCCGGTTGCAGTGCCACTCCTCTTCGCGGCTGTTTACCTCGGGAAGCTGGACCGAATGCCGGACTAACTTTCCAAACAAACCGGTTTGCGGGATCGTCTGCCCGTCCATCTGCCCAATCCACGCGAGGGGGCGGTCGGCAGTAATCACCAGCAGCGGCAGTTGTTGGTAGAACGCCTCGGCTACTGCCGGACCTATGTTCAGGGCCGCCGTTCCGGAGGTGCAGCATACTGCTGCCGGCCGTTGATGTGCCTGTATCACGCCTAACGCGAAAAAGCCCGCGCTTCGTTCGTCCACGATGCTGTAGCAGGTGAAATCCTTGTCCGTTGCCAGGGAATGAATCAACGGGGCGTTACGTGAGCCGGGAGTTAGCACGATATCCATGATCCCATGTGCTTTAAGCAATGCCACCAGTTGTAAAACGCTTCTCTTCTCTGAATACATCGTCGCCTCTTAGTTAATAATACTCGCCATGGTCTTGAGCTTTTGCTCCGTTTCCCGCCACTCCTCCTTGCAGGTAGAAGAGGCGAGCAGACCGCTGCCGGCAAACAAAGTAAGGGAACTCTCGCCAATTTCCATGCATCGGAGGTTCACGTATATATTTGTCTCGCCGGTTGGTTCCAGCATACCGAGGAACCCGGTGTAATAACGCCGATCGTACCCTTCATGTTCTTGAATAAACCGAAAAGCGTCCTCCTTGGGGAGTCCCGATACCGCCGGGGTAGGGTGGAGTGCCTTCAGCAACGACCCGATGATAGAAGTGTCGGGCAGGGAGAAGAGGAAATCGGTCCGCAAGTGGGCAAGGTTACCCGCCCTGACTGTATAAGGACCGTTTATCTCGGGGGTGATATGGAAGGAAGAGAGTTGATGCAGGAGGTAAGAGGTGACCAGGTGCTGCTCCCGGAGGTTTTTGTCGTCCCACGAAACACTTCCTGAATGGGGATACCGTGTTCCAGCCAGTGCCACTGTCTGCCACAGGTTTCCCGAGCCTGTCAGGAGTTTCTCGGGCGTGCTCCCCAACCAAGTCCCGCTTTGGGGTGTGTGGAACAGGAACACGCAGGAATTTGGGTACTTCTCCATGGCCTTGAAAAAGGCACGTCCCGGGGAGAACCCTTCCTGCCTGTCGACCTTCTTTCTTCTCGAAAGGATTACTTTTTTTATCTCGCCGGTGAGCAAGGGGCGATGGAATTCCTGGAATACCCGGTAGTAATCGGCTTTGTTACTTTTTCCATATTTTCTCGCGAGGATTTTACCGGACTTCACGGGCTGTTTTTCCAGCAAAGAGGTCATCGCTTCGGAGATATCCGTGCAGTCGGGTCGTATCACGATGACCGGTGATTCGGCGGAGACCCGGAAAGGGGCGATCACGAAACCGTGCTGCCCGTCGAGTGCCTCTATGTCGTTAACAAGCGTGGGGCTCCCGGATAACTGCATTACAAAGCGAGGGGCGGTTTCATCCGGTAACCGGAAGAGGGCAAAGCTTGCATCCTGCCCGATCAATGCATCCAGCAGTTGATAATTATCCCGGTCCGTCATCTCTTCTTCACCAAGTTGTTCACCACCCGCACCGATGAAACCAGTTTGCCGTCGGACGCGAGGATATCCACGTTCCATACATGGGTGGAGCGTCCCTTGTGCAGGAGCGTTCCCACTGCGCGTACTTCGTCTCCCTCTTTCACGGAAGAGACATGGTTGCCGCTTACCTGCACGCCAACAGGAATTTCATCTGCCTCGCACACGGCCAATGACCCTTGCCCTGCTACCGATTCGGCCAACGCCAACGAGGCACCACCGTGCAATAGGCCAAAGGGTTGGCATACCCGTTTTTCTACCGGCATCACTGCCTCCACACGGCCGGGTGACAGGTGGATAAAGGAGATACCCAGCGTATCCATCAGCGTGTCCATCTTATCCCTCATGCTTCTGTTCTTTGTGAGCGACAAAAATAGTGATAACTTCAGCAATGGTGTCTTAAGATTCTATAAAATAAGGGAGAGCCCCTTGCCGAAGGGCTACAACTGGGTGCTACCGGTTTGTGGTTATTCGATATGGATTATTTCTGTCAAGGAAGAGATGCCGTTCTCGTTAAAGGCTTCGATAGCCAGGTAATAGTCCTGCCCTTTGGTTAAGGCTCGCAGCTCGTACGAGCGTCCGTATGTTCTCGTCGTTGATCATCTCGATGGAGTAGTCCTCCGCCTCCTGCCCCGGCATATTCCCGGTTTCATGCTCGTCGGCCACGTTACGTGTAACCCCGGTTAGCACCGAGTTGGTCTTTACCGGTTTGTCCTTGGAGAGTAACATCCAGCCGGTAAAACGGTGCTTGTGATCCTCCACCTTGGTATCGGGGAGGTAATGCGGGTAGTCGCCGTAGGCGGTGTTGACATACATCTGCCCGTTCTCCTCGAAACCGGCGGGATACATGCCTATCCTCCGTTCGAACTTGAAGTTCACCGAGATGGCCATGGTCGAGAAGTGCCAGTGGTTCCCGTTGTTATCCATTACCGCGCTGCCGTGACCCGCGCCATTGAGGAAGCCTCCCGGCTTATAGGCTACCGGGTTATAAGGGGCGTACGTGAATGGTCCCAGCGGGTTGTCCGAGGTGTATACCCCATCGGCATAAACATTCCACTGCGTGCCCGGGGCACCGTACATCAGGTAGTAGGTGTCGCCGTGCTTCACCATCCAGGGGCCTTCGATAAAAGGAGCCACGTCGGAGCGGTGGTCTTGGCCGAATCGCTCCCACCCGTGATTCTCCGGGTCGAGGTTGAAGAGGTCTACCTGTTCGCCCAGCGGGATATAGTAGTTGTCGGGATCCAGCTCTACCCCCCGGATGGGCCAGAGATTGGACGACTCCTCGTAGAGGTAAACCCGGCCGTCGGTATCCACGAAGAGGTTGGGGTCTTGTATTCCCCCGGGAGGGTTCAACACCGCGTAGTTGGTCTGCCAGTCGCCGAGATCCGGGTTATCTGTCTCGAGGATTGGCCCCCGCCCGGAGGGGTCGCCATAGGCGATGATCTTCCCGTCTCTTACCGCCGCCGCGGGGACATTGGAGCCGCTAAAGTACCAGTTCTGGGGACGGATAAACCGCCAGTTACCCATGTCTTCCGATACCCAGTACCCGTGGGAGCGGGTCACGAACAGGTAGTACTTCCCGTTGAAGTTGACAATCGCTGGATCGGCCCCCGACCGGTAAGAGACATCCCTTTCCGCGCGGTAATGCGACATGTAGGTATAGTCAATATCCACGGGATTGCAGTAGGTGGTTTGACGGTTGACACGCTCCACGGGTACCTCCCGGTTCGGTCGGGACGGCTGGTTACAGGACGTAATAAGCACGCTGGAGCTGAAAAAAAACAGTAGCGCCATAATCGTGGCCGGGAGGGAAGTATTTTTGTTATACATAATTTTTTAGTTTCATCACATCGTCACATCAGCTACCGCTACTCCTCCGGTACCTCGTACAAGTCTTGTAGCCGGGTCAGTTCCTGTTTAAGTTCCCGCGTAATTCGTTCGGTCCCTTTCTTGCCATAGATGTTCTGCATCTCGGTGGGGTCGGTCTCCAGATCGTACAGCTCCCAGATACTTTCTTTATAGAAATGCATCAGCTTGTAACGCTCCATCTTCACCCCGTAATGGGCCCGCACGCTGTGAAATCCGGGGAACTCGTAGTAGTGGTAATAAAGCGATTGGCGCCAGTCTCTTGGCATCTCGCCCGTCTCGACCATCTCCTTGAAGGATTCTCCCTGCATGTCTTCCGGGATATCGATCCCGCAAAAATCGAGGAAGGTAGGGGCAAAGTCGATGTTCTGGGTCATCCCTTTTACCCCCGTGTTCGGGCGGATATGTCCCTTGTACTGCATCACCATGGGCATCTGGAACGACTCCTCGTACATGAACCGTTTATCAAACCAGCCATGTTCCCCGAGATAGAAACCTTGGTCGGTGGTATAGATCACGATGGTGTTCTTATCCAGCCCACTCTGCTCAAGGTAATCGAGGACCTGTCCCACGCTCTCGTCTACCGACTTGATGGTAGCGAGGTAATCTTGCAGGTAGCGTTGCAACTTCCACTCGGCGATCTCTTTCTCGGTACGCGGGGTGGTGTAGAAGTCGTTATTGCGTTCCCGGTAGGCGTCAAAAAATCGCCTTTTCTCGTCCGGCGTGAGTGTCTCGATAAAAGCGTGCGGCCACGGGTCGTACAATAGGGTGTCGCTGTCGATACCGGTCACCATCTTCAAGTCGTGCCCTTCGTACATATCGCGGTACACATTCATCTCCTGGTGTTGCGCGGCAAACCGTCCCTCGTAGTCGTCAAAATAATTCTCCGGCACCGGGAACTCCACCTCTTCATACAGGTTGTAATGCCGTTCGGCGGGCACCCAGTTGCGGTGGGGCGCCTTGTGGTGCATCATCAGGAAGAAGGGCTGCTCGCTGTCGCGTGTTTGGAGCCACTGCTTAGTAAAGGTGGTGATCAGGTCGGTCACGTACCCGGAGTACTGTACCGTGTCGCCTTCCGTGATAAAGTCGGGGTTATTATAATCGCCTTGCCCGTCCAGTATCATCCAATGGTCGAATCCGGTAGGCTCCGAGATAAGGTGCCACTTGCCGATAACGGCCGTTTCGTACCCGTTCTGTTGCAGTATCTTGGGCAAGGTCTGTTGTGAACCGTCGAACTCCTTGTTCCAGTTGGCCAAGAACCCGTTCTCGTGGCTATGCTTGCCGGTGAGGATACTGGCACGGCTCGGACCCGAGATGGAATTGGCGCAGTAGTTGTTCCAAAATAGTGCCCCGTTCTTCGCGATCCGGTCGATATTCGGCGTGGGAGCCAGTCGAGAGAGCGGATGCCCGTACGCGCTGATGGCCTGCGTGGCATGGTCGTCGCTCATGATAAAGAGGATGTTGGGGCGTTGTTTTGCTGTTTGTCCCGCCAGTTGTCCCGCGGCCGTAACCGCGGTGAGTGCCAGTGCCCCTAATGAGAGGGATCGTTTCATGTCTACCTCCTTCTATTTAATGGACTTACTCTACCGAGAAATCCAGTTCGTTGCTGTTATCCACCGAGCTTTGGCCTACCCATAGCTTGAAGTTGCCCGGTTCGGTTTTCTTCTGCATGTCGATGCCGTAAAAAGCCAGGTCTTCCGATGTCAGGGTGAGCGTGACCTCTTTCGATTCCCCCGCTTTCAGGGCTATTTTTTCAAACCCCTTGAGTTCCTTTACAGGGCGGGTAACGCTGCCCACGAGGTCCCGCACGTAGAGCTGTACCACCAGTTCGCCGTCGGCGGTGCCGCTATTACGCGCACGTGCCGTAACGGTAATCGCGTCGTCTTTGGCCTTCATCGAGGAGCGGTCCAGCTGCACGTCGCTAATCTCGAAGGTAGTGTAGCTCAGCCCGTACCCGAACGGGTAGAGGGGTGTAATGGAGGTGTCGAGGTAGTTCGACTTGTAGTCGATGCTCTCATCGTTGAGGTCCACCGGCCGTCCGGTATTCTTCTGGTTGTAGTAGATAGGGATCTGTCCCACGTTCCTGGGGAACGACATCACCAGCCGTGCGGAAGGGTTGTAGTCGCCCGCCACCACGTCGGCGATGCCGTGCCCGCCCTGGGTGCCGGGGAACCACGCTTGCAGGATAGCGTCGAGGTTCTCATCCTCCCACGAGAGGTCGAGCGGGCGCCCGCTCAGGTTGATCAGGACGATGGGTTTACCGGTCTCCTTCAACGCGGACAAAAGCGCCTGTTGTGCTTCCGGCAACCGGATGTTGGTGCGTACCGCTGCCTCGCCCGACCAGTGGAAGCTCTCTCCCATGGCGGCAATCACGATATCGGCTTGTTGTGCCGCTGCTACTGCCTCAGCGATCTTTTCGGGGGTGGTTTCGGTGAGGGATGAACCTTCCGCGTAGATGAGTTTTACCGGGGTTCCCTCGTATTTTTCCGTCAACCCTTTCAGGATGGGGACGCTCTGGTTCCGATCGCCCAGCCCGGCCCACTCGCCGTTCAGGTTGATGGAGTCGTTCATGAGCGGGCCCACCAGCGCGAGGGTCTTTCCGCTCTCTTTCGTGATGGGGAGCAGCTGATCGTTGTTCTTTAGCAGTACTACCGACGCGGCGACGGCTTCCCGTGCGGTTTGCATGAATTCGGGCGTCATGGTGTTCGCTTTTGCCCGCTCCTCGTTGAGGTAGCGATAAGGGTCATCGAAAAGCCCCAGCAGGAACTTCATCTCCAAGATACGCCGGGTGGCTTGGTCGATGGCTTCTTCCGAAACCTTGCCCTCTTCCACCGATTGAGTCAGGTACTTGATAAAGGATGCCCCGGTCATATCCATGTCGACCCCGGCATTCACTGCCAGTTCGGCGGCATGTTGCTCGTCCTCGGCTACTCCATGTGGCACCAGCTCGTTGGTGCTGGTGTAGTCGGTTACCACGAATCCCTTGAATCCCCACTCGTCGCGCAGCAAGTCTGTCAGCAGCCATCTGTCTGCCGTGGCGGGTATCCCGTTGATCTCGTTAAAGGAGGTCATCATGGTGCCCACACCCGCGTCCACGGTTGCTTGATAGGGCGGGAGGTACACGTTCCGGAGGGTGTGCATCGACAGTTCGGCGGGGTTGTAATCCCTTCCTGCTTCGGCTGCCCCGTACGCGGCCATGTGCTTCCCGGTCGCGAGCAGCGTGTGCAACTCGCCCAGTTTCGTCCCGTCGTCGCTCCCTTGGAACCCGATCACCCTTGCTTCGGCGATCCGGCTACCCAAGTAAGGATCCTCGCCGGCACCTTCCATCACGCGGCCCCACCGGGGGTCCCGGGCGATATCGACCATGGGTGCGAAGGTCCAGTTGATGCCGTCGGAAGAGGCCTCTATCGCGGCGATCTCAGCGGTTCGGCGCATCATCTCCAGGTCCCACGAGCCCGCTTCGGCCAGCGGCATGGGGAAGATGGTTTTATACCCGTGAATCACGTCCTGCCCAAAGAGGATAGGAATTCCCAGCCGGGTTTCTTCCACGGCAATTTGTTGGAAATGGCGTACCCCTTTTACCGAGGTGGCATTGAAAATGCTGCCGATAAGGCCTTTCTCCAAGTAAGGCTGGAAATCGTCGGACATGACCGGGCCGGTGATCGACCAGTTGGCGGAGAACTGGGTCATCTGCCCGATCTTCTCTTCCAGCGTCATCAGGGCGAGGACCGAGTCCACCCGTCGTTCCACATCGCGGTCGCCGCTGTAACTTTGCCACCTCCCTACTTCCTGTGCTTGCAGCGAGTAGAAGCCGCCAGCCAAGAGCAGGATTATTGATATCATGAATGCTTGTAGGGCAATCTCCTTTCGTATCTTGTTTGCTTTCATCTTTATTTTCCTCCTTAATTGTTTTTAGATTGATACACTAAGGCCTCAACTTATGGCCGGGGTACCCGCCCGATGTAACAGGCGTGATCTGATAAGCTGTTTGAGCGAAGCGAGTTATTTATCAGATAGCCTGTGAATCGTGAGCGGGTCGGTCGGAAGGTGTAGCCGAAGGGGATCAATCTAAAAAATACGTGTTACTTGTTATAAGTAAATCCCAATTTCTTTAGCCCCTCTTGGATTTCCGGTGCCCCCATGAAGAGGTTCCAGAGCAAGCCGGTGCGGTGGTTCTCGATCATGGGCGCGATGGTGAGCTGGTCGATGGCCAGGTAGCGTTGCGGGAACCAGTCGTCTTGGATGCTGAACGCGTCGTAAAAACCATATGTTCCCCATAGCTTATCGCCCAGGCCGAAATAGAAGTGATCGAGCGCCTTCTTCGACTCTTCGGGCGTGTAAGGGAAGCTGGACAGCGCCGCGGTAGGCGTGATCACGCCCCGGTCGTTCTTCTCCGGCATGTGCGCCGTGTAGCCATCCACGGTGTAGCTTGCTGTTAACCCCCAGCAATTATCGGCATATCCCTCGAACCCGTTGGGGTTCTCCACGCAATAGTCGTGGTTGATTAGTGCTTGGTTCCGGTTGAGTTGCCAGTAATCGGCGTACCGGTCCTTCAACCCCTTCGGGCTGAGACCTATATAGGAGTAATGTGCCCAGAACAGGGGGCCGCCGTACTCTTCCGCCCCGTTGTGTTTCAATACCAGCGGGTGGCCGTACGCCACGGCATCGCTTTTAATGTCGCCTCCCCGTGCCCACCCGTTGTGGTAGGCCGATGCGGGGATGGGGTGGGTGGGTGACGAGGCCGCGAGGATGTAGGTGATAAGGCACTCGTTGTACCCTTCCAGCGGGAAATTCATCTCCCAACCGTGGTCGGGGCTCCAGTGCCAGAACAGCACGTCTTGCCCGTTCAGGAACCAGTCCCATTCCATTTCTCGCCACAGCTGGTCTATTTTTCCCGCGAGTGCTTGCTCGTTCTCGTTGCCCTCTTTGAAGTATTCCCGCGCGATCAGCAGCCCCTGTACCAAGAAAGCACTCTCGACGAGGTCTGCCCCGTTATCCTTGCTGCTAAATGCCTTGGTCTTTCCCGTGGGGCCGTGGATCCAGTGTGCCCAAACGCCGTGGTACCGGTCCGCTTCGGCCAGGAAGTCGGCAATCCGGTGGAGCCGCTCGACTCCCTCCTTCCGGGGGATGAAGCCCCGTTCGATGCCCACGATCAGCCCGGCGATGCCGAAGCCGCTACCACCGGTCGTGATCACGTCAGCATCGTTTTGCGGGTAGACCCCATCGATATGAATACGCTCCGGTGCCAGGCCCGAGGTGGGCTCGGCACCGTCCCACATGTAATTAATATGTGACTTTTGAATGAAGTCAAGGAACTCGTCCTCCGACGCGAACACGTTGGGCCTGTTTTCCACCGCGAGGGTATCGGAGCTGTTACCTCCCGTGTTGGCTGCCTCTCTCTTGGGGTTATTGCATGCCCCGAAAAGGATTCCCCCCGCGAGGAAGGCAAGGAGCAACCCGGTTTTGTACTGGTTCAATTGCATAAAGTATTATTTTTAGTCAGAAATTCAGGTGTGAAACCGACATCTAAATCATTTGCTTTGCTGGAAGAGCCACGGCATGAAATCGTCCCGGTTGAAGGCGGGAGTCCAGCTATCGTGGTTCACCCCGGGAAATTCGATGTACTCCGCGTTGGCTCCTTCCGCTTTCAGTTTCAAGTAGGCCTCTCGAGAGAACCGGACCGGAACCACCGAATCGGCATCGCCGTGAAATATCCGAAACGCGGTGTTGGACGCGAGGTTGGTCAATCGATCGGTATGAATGCCCCCGCAGATGGGGATTGCTGCCGCGAACAGATCGGGGAAACGGCATACCAGGTCGAACGTACCCATTCCTCCCATCGACAAGCCCATGATATAGATCCGGTCCGGGTCTACCGGGTTGTCCCGGATAAACTCGTCCAGCAACTCCTTTGTTAACCCCAAGGGCCGGGAAATCCCCGCGTCCTCCGGGAAGGGGTTCCCCTCGGTAAAGCTGCCCGGGCGCTTGGGCGTGGGCCAGTATAGCTCCGCGGGGCATTGCGGGAAGAGCACGAAAGCGGGGTATTCCTCCCGGTTGACCGGGTTGGTAAACATCCGCGCTCCGTGGCCCAGTTGTGAAATATTGTCCGATCCTCTCTCGCCTGCCCCATGGAGGAAGAGCACGAGCGGGTAGGTTTTGTCTTGTTCGACCTTCAAGGGATTCAGCCGGCGATAAAGCAGCGTGTCGCCTTTATCGGAAATAAACGCGAGGGAATCGTATTCCGGGTAGCGCGCGAAGGCGTCTGCCGCGAAATGAAATAAGAGAAATGCCAATAAAATCTTTACAACGTGTTGCATATTGGTTGATGTTAATGCGTGTATTCGAATCCCAGCTTCGTTAGCCCTGCCCGGATCTCGGGGATATCCATGAATAGATCCCATAGCAGCTTAGTCCGGTAGTTCTCGATCATGATGATAATGGGCCCTTGGTCGATGGCGATATGTTGGTTGTCAAACCAGTTTTTTGAAAGGTTGAACGCGTCAACGAACCCGTGCTCCCGCCAGAGCTTATCGCCCAGCTTGTAGTAAAAAAAGTGCAGGGCCCGCAAGGACTCCTCCGGCGTGTACGGCATGGATGCCAGTGCCGCCGTGGGGGCGATTACTCCCCGGTCATTGGCAGGCGAGTGGGCGCTGTACCCTTGATCCCCGTCGCTGGCTGTTAATCCCCAACAGTGTTCGCTGTAGCCGCTATATCCCTTGGGGTTATTCACGCAGTAAGTGTAATTGACGAGCGCGTGGTTCCTGTTTTGTATCCAGTAATCGGCGTACTGGTCTTTCAGCCCGTTGGGGTTTAGCCCCAGGAACGAGTAGTGGGCGAAGAATAATGGCCCGCCTTGTTCCGGCCCCAGCGGTAGCGTGATGCCGTGGTAAGTAGAACCGTTCCTCATTCCCCCGTTTCGTGCCCATCCTTGGTCGTACACCTCTTTCGAGATGGGGTGAGTGGGCGATGCTGCTGCCAGCACGTAAACAATCAGGCTTTCGTTCCATCCCTGTATCTTCAAGTTCATCTGCCACCCGTGTTGCGGGCTCCAATGCCAGTATAACACCTTCTCGTCTTCCTTTTGAAACCATGTCCATTCGATCTCCTCCCACAGTCGGGTGATATCTTCCCGCAGTTGGCTCTCTTCGTTCGTGTCTCCATCAAAGTAATGACGTGCAGCGAGGAGCCCTTGGAATAGTAGAGAGGTCTCTACCAGGTCGGCCCCGTTATCATACGTGCTGAACGGCAAGGTGGCTCCCGTCTCCCCGTTGATCCAATGGGCGAATGCCCCGTGATACCGGGTACAGCGGGTGTCGAGGAAGGTCACGATCTGCTGGACACGTTGTAGCGCCTCTTCTCGGGTAATAAACCCTCTTTCCACTGCCACGATCATCGCCATCACGCCAAACCCCGTGCCGCCGGTGGTGACCGTGTTGCCGGATGTGGAGCGTTCCCGTGCCATCCCGCTCACCGGATGGGCGAACTCCCAAAAGTAACGAAAAGTCTGCTTTTGTACTAACGTAAGCAGTTCTTCGTCGGGAATACGGGAAAATTTATCTGTCTGATCAAGCCCCGTACTGATCGTATATACTTTCCCTGTTAGCAATTGGCTTCCCGATAGAGCAAGCAGTCCCCGACGGATATCCAGCGTGAAGGTCGCGAAAGAAGGGAGGGGAGCCTTTGTCTTCACCATGAGCGAGTTTTGCTTTGGGGTGAAAACAAGTTCTACCTGCTCCCCTGTCGACCTCTTTAAAATGATGTTTTGCTCCCACGTGGCAGGATCTACCGCTTCCGAAAAGACCAGCTTTATTTCAAGATCGGGGTTGACGTCCGAAAAAGTCGGTGTGTTGACTATCCCCTCGATCTCGATGCTCTCCAGTTGAAATAATTCTGGCTGACCATTCACCTCGTCCTTCCCACAGTTCCAAAGGAAACCGCAACATAGTGTGACAAGCCATAGGTGTACTGTTCTTTTCATCTGTTGATGCTGTCGTGCCTTAACGAGTTATTCCGCCGCCAGTCGCTCTATCTCCGAGGCGGGTAATGCTTGGTTATACATTCGTAATTCATCGATCAAGCTTTGATCCGATAGGTGTCCCCACTCTGTGAACCGGGGAGCGCCGGAACCTATCGAGATGATATCGCAGCCATTCCAGCTGATGCCGGCGAAGTTACCTGACGAGACCGCCACGCCATCCATGTAGAATGTAGCGTTTGTAGGTGTAAGCACCAGCGCGATATGGATCCAGTCGGCCGCGGAGGGATCGATGTCGGCATTCGCACCTCCATCGAGCCACATGTCTGCCGTTCCATTGCCCACATTCGCCTTAAATCGCTGGTTATCCCCGGCAGCCTCCCGGAAGATACGGATTCCAGAGGTTCGATTGTTCTGCATTGACGCTGATTGCCCTTCATGAGGGGGACTAATCACGAGTATTCCAGCCTTGTCGGGATTGTTATTTAACTTGTACCAGAAGCTGAAGGTCATCTCACTGCTTAACGGTGCCGCTAAGTTGGCCACGTCGAAGGTGAGGTAGCTATTAGCCGCGCCCGCGTATGCTCTCCCGCTCTTACCCTCCACAAAGGTGGGGCTGCCCACCACGGAGGCTTCCATCAAGCTCTGGTAATCTTCCAGATCCTCGTCGAACGACAGGTAGAACATTTGCCCGTCAGCTCCAATGGGTGGCGGGGTAGGTTGTTCCGGGAAGTCGAATGGTGGGTTTTGGCCCAGATCTTGGAAGCAAGAGGCCAGCATAAACAGCAAAGATGCTGCCGATACTATGTATATGAGTTTTTTAATCTTCATAATGATTAATTTTTCTTGAATTGTAATGATGCGTTATTCTACTAATAGTTCGGGTTTTGTATTAACACCCCATTAGATTTATCCACCTCGTTCTGAGGCAAAGGCAATAGTTCGTGCCTATCCTGATACCCAGTCTTGCCGGCCGCGTGAAGTACTTCTCTCGCGATGCCCCACCGTACCAAGTCGTAGAAACGGTCGAACTCCATTCCTAACTCTACCCTTCGTTCATGGCGAATCGCATCCCTCAACTCTCCCTGATCGGTAGTGGTAACCTCGGGGAGGATCGCGCTGTTAGTACCGCGGGCACGAGCTCTCACCATCTCCAAGTATTGCAAGGCTTCGGCGGATCTTCCCAACTCGTTGGCCGATTCGGCCGCCATGAGTACCACGTCTGCGTAGCGGATGATGCGAATATTGAACCAAAAGCCGCCCCGCGTGTAGGTGGCGCGTAAGCTGGGGTTCGTGTATGCTTTCTTGTTGTAGTATACGTTGATTACGTCCGCATTGGCAATCGGCTTCTCGCCGTAGGGCTGGTTCGTAGGGATAGACGCGGGATCTCCACCGGTCTTGATGAAATAGAGCAACGTCTCATCCTTCCGTGGGTCACCGGCTTCAAACGCGTCTGCCAAGTTCTGGGTAGGCGTGTTCCAACCCCAGCCCAAGTTCCATTCCCCGGCGCCTCGTACCCCTTGTACTTGAGCAAACTGGCTCCCTATATCGTTGCTCCCGGGTTGTGCTGCGGTTGCCGTAGCTTGTAGTTCGAACACCGATTCGCTGCTGTTTTCACCTGTTTCCCGGAAAATTTGGTTGTAAGGAGTGTTTAGGTCGTAGAGTCCCGACTGCATCACTTCGGTGGCGGCGGTGTACATGTTGTTCCAGTCGCTTCGCATCATATAGGTGCGAGCATGCAGTGCACGTGCTGCTCCCCAAGTGAGCCTACCAATATAGACAGGCGCCCATTCACGGGGTAGGTATTCAGCCGCGGCGGTTAGGTCCTCATCAATCAACGCGTAAATCTCGGAAGCGGGAGATTTGGGTATATTGGCCTCTTCGGCGTTCTCGATGCTGAAATCGATTTTGGGTACTTCCCCGAAGGCACGCACCAAGTTGAAGAAAGCAAATGCCCGAAAAAAATGTGCTTCAGAGCGATTGACAAGGTCTCCTTCGGATAGGGTGCCACCCTCTTCCTCCAGTGCCGCGATATCATCCAGTATCTTATTCGCCAAATTAATGATTTCATAATTACCGGTCCAATAGGAACCGAGGAGGCCATTGGTGGCTATATACTCGAAATCGTCATACATGACCCCGTGCACGGCACCGTCGGCTGCTGTACTCCCTTTTTCCGTGTCTTCCGACCGAAAGCTATGGATGGCCAGCGCTGTGGTGCCGGAGGTGACATGGAAGCCTCGTATTCTGGCATATAGGGTGAATACATCCGACTGAAATGAGCCGCCGCTGCCATCACCATCAACCCATTCTCCTTGCGGTCGCTGATCAAGCAAATCAGTACAACCTGCTAACGCACCCAAGAGAATTGTCGCGAGTACTATTCCGATATATTGTATTTTCTTTTTCATTGTCTTTTACTGTTTAGAAAGTTAAATTTACACCGAGTGTATAAATCATGGGGAGGGGATAGGTACCTCCATCAATTCCGAACGAGAGAGCAGAGCCACCAATCTCAGGTGTATAGCCCGTGTTACGGGTCCATGTCTTGAGGTTTTGCACGTTGGCATATATTCTCAACGAATTGAGATATATCGCGTTCAGCCAGTTCGTATCGAAGGTGTAACCCAACTGCACGTTCCGGATCCTGAAAAAGCTGCCATCTTCAATAAAATAGTTCGAGTTGATCAGGTTAATAGAGCGAGAGGGATTGAGGATCGGCTCCCAGTTAGAAGTGCCCTCCCCGTTCCATCGATTCATCCGTTGCTCCAAGTAGTTCAATTGAGCGAAGGTGGGATCGTCCCACGTGCGGTATATCTCGTTACCATACACTCCCATCATATCTATTCCCAGGTCGAAGTTCTTATAGTAAAAGTTGAAGTTGAACCCGTAGGTGAAGTCGGGAGTAGGATTGCCAATCATGGTCCGGTCATCCTGGGTGATTTGTCCATCGCCATTCACATCCTCGAATTTTAGGTCACCGGGTGCCACGCTTCCCACGCTATTAGGATAGTAGGTTTTCACATCTTCCCTGTTTTGATAAACACCCGCTACTTTGTATCCGAAGAAGTGCCCCACGGGATATCCTTCCATCGTGCGAGCAATTCCATTAGCGGCAAAGATCGCATCTTCGGGGCCGCGGCCGAGCGATATCACTTTGTTATTGATGGTGGTGAGGTTGGCAGAAACCGAATATTGAAATCCATCGGCCCCAATCTGGTCGTTCCACGAGGCTGATACCTCCAAACCATGGTTTCGAATTTCACCCAAATTCTCGAGCGCGTTCTTGGCTCCCGAGAAGCCGGAGAGTAGCACGATAATATCCTTCGTGTTTTTATTGTAATATACCGGTTCTAACCGCAATCGGTTATTCAGTAGGTTGATCTCGAAGCCCGCCTCCCACGCGTAGGTTTTTTCCCAAGAGAGGTCTTGTGGCAAGTAATTGATGGAGTAGCCGGTAATGATGTTATCGCCAAAGACCGCGCTCCCGACACTTTCGAGCCGGGGGTAGGTTGGATAGTTAAATCCCCCGGTGTTCTGACTTCCCAGCACACCCCATGATCCTTTTAACTTCAAGTAGTCTACGATCGATTGATCTTTCATGAACTCTTCTTCGGAGGCTACCCATCCGGCACCAAAAGAGTAGAAATTATCCCACGTGTTGCCGACGGAACGGAATACCGAAGCACCGTCACGCCTATAGGAGGCGTTCAAGAGGTACCTGTTTTAGTAGTTATAAAGGGCTCGTAAGAGGTACGACATGGTAAAACGTTTGTATTGGCTGCTACTGTTGGAGGTGGACTTATCGCCAATCGCGGAGATCCACCACTTGTCAATATCATTGCTCGGGATGGAGAAGATGATATCTTCGATGTTTTGACTCCGTGATCCCCCTAAAGCGGAATACTCGGTGAAATTGGTAGTTAACCCCGCGGTAGCTGTCAGGTTATGCCCCCCGAAACTGTTGTCGTAGGTTAAGATGTAATCTCCTTGTGCCACGGTTTGGGTCGATTTCGACTGGGAAATCGATTCACTGGTGGTCAAATCCTCGGCCCCTCCCACGTCGGGGTTATAAACAGTTATGATGGGACTGAAGGCCCTGTTTTCCCCCACCGCGTAATCGAGTGATAAAGTAGTTTTAAAACTGAAGTTCTCGAGGAAATCAAGTTCACCGTATATATTTCCTGCTGCCCGGTGGTTGATGCCCAGGTTATGGTTTGCCCGGGTGACGGCATCAATCAGCGGGTTCCATACTTGTGCCCGTTGAAAATCGGGTAAGGTATGCAACAAGACACCGTCGGGTCCGTAGATAGGAGCGATAGGTGCAGCCCGGAGAGCCGCGCTCACTCCTTTCGCGTCGGATGGTTTTGTACGAGACGCGTTTACTTGGTAACCAAAACGCAACGCTTCACTCACGTTGTAATCGCTACTCAGGTTGAGCGTTAAGCGAGAATATTTCTCGTGAATAATGCTTCCTTCTTCGGAGGTGTATCCTACCCCCAGGTAAAAACGACTCTTCTCGCCTGAACCGGTGATACTAATGTTGTTGTTGGTCAAGAACCCTCTTTGAAAAATAGCATCTTGCCAATCGGTATCGGCATCCCAGTCGCTATAATCAAAGCTGCCTACTCCTTGATTCACTCGTTGCTCATCGTACAGCTCTTTGAACTGGGTGGCGTTGGTCATAGGCATTCGGTGAGTGACTTCTTTATACCCCATGGAACTATTGACGTTGACGATGGTCTGGCCCCTCCTTGCTCGTTTGGTATTCACGATGATTACCCCGTTGGCTCCTCTCACGCCAAAGATAGCAAGCGACGAGGGGTCTTTCAAGATTTCCATCGATTCGATATCGGCCGGGTTAAGGTAGTTGATATTATCCGAGAAGAGGCCATCTACCACGTACAGGGGGCTATACCCGTTGATCGAGTTGGTTCCCCGGATTCTGATTTCCGGATCTTGTCCTGCCCGGCCCGTGTTGACAATATGCACCCCTGCCACTTTCCCTTGTATAGAAGCGAGGATATTGGTAGAGGGAAGGTTGGCTATTTCATCCGCGTCGATGCTTACTATTGATCCAGTAAGATCTCGTTTTCTTGCCGTACCGTAACCGATCACGACCACCTCTTCCAATGCTTGAACATCCTCGGAAAGGGTGACGTTGATGGTAGCTCTTCCGTTAACGGGTTCCTCCACGGTGTTCATGCCGATATAGCTGAATACCAGCGTGGCATCCGCGGGGACATCCGAAAGGGTGTAATTCCCGTCGATATCGGTTACTGTACCATTCGTAGTACCCTTTTCTAATACCGTGACCCCGATAGCGGGATCACCTGTTGATTCCTCGGTGACGGTTCCTGAAACGGTAACCTGTCCTTGTGCCCACGTGAAAAAAGAGCCGAGGAAAGCGATGAGTAGTAAGAAAGTTTTTAACTTCATGGATTTTTCATTTTTTTAATGTTCATTAAAATTAGACTATTTCTCGCTATGGCATCACTCGAACAAGTTCGGTGTTGCTCATAACTTAGCGAAATAGTTCCTTAATTAGCTTGCATGGCAAAATAAGCCTGCTCCTATCTCTAAACAAAATAGCACGCCCCTTTGATTATACGTTATGTTTTATAACATATTTTTAAAGTGTCCTTTTTTACTACGTTGGATTAGATTAATTAATTATTAATCAGATTTTTGTGTTTTGGTAGCTGGTTGATATCGCGGTAGTGGATTATTTGAACTCGATCATGAAATCTACCAAGTTATCGCTTTCAGATAGCTCGAGTTTTTTCCGTAACCGGTACCGGGCGGTTTCTACCCCGCGCACGGAGAGGTTTAGCATTTCGGCGATTTCCTTCGTGGTATAGTTTAATCGAAGCAACGAACAAAGTTTAAGGTCGGTAGGGGTGAGGGAGGGATATTGCTTTTTTAATTCGCGAAAAAAGTTCTCGTGAATGAGGTCAAAATTTTCTTGAAAGCGAATCCATTCATCTTCGTCGGTGATATTGTTCGCGATTTGGGATAATAACATGTTCCCTTCTGTGCGGTTGATTTTACCGTTAAGTATATGAGACTGGATGGTCGACCGGAGGTTCTTTAAAAACTCGGAGTGGTTGATGATCATCATGGAAGCACTGGCCAACTGTTTCCCCTTGTGGACAAGATCGGCTTCCAGCCGCTCGTTTTTCAAGGTGGTGATCTCTTTTTCCTGCCGGTCGATTTGAGCGAGGCGCTTGTTCTCCTGTTCCGCGAAAAGCTTGTTTTTCTTCTCCACGATTCGACGAACGTGGTTTTTTATAAAGAGCCCCCCGATCAGCAGTACCAAGAGAGAGTATAAGAGGTAAGCCCACCATGTTTCGTACCAGGGGCTCTTGATTCGAAAAGAATAGCGGGTAGCCGATAATTCATTTCCGGAGCTATCCAGCACCCGGGCCTTCAAGGTATACTCTCCTGCCGGCATATTCTGGTAAGAGATCGAAAGATTCTCGTTGGTACCCATCCAGCGTGTGTCGTATCCTTCCAACAAGCATTCCACGTGAAATATTTTTTTCGAAAACTCGGGGTAAACAAAAGAGAAGATAAGGTTATTCCTTTGATAAGGCAATGTTCCTTTCTTCCTTGTTTCGAGGTAGAACGTACTGTCGTTCTTCCTGCTGTATGTTTGGATGGAAGAGATGGACAGGTGGCTGCCGGGTAATAATCGCTCTTCCGCGAACGTGTATTTTCCGATACCGCCGTTCAAGCCAAAAAAGGAGGCGTTTTCGGAGGTCACGTACACGTTGCCCCGGCTCTCGTTGGGCGGGTTGTTGAGGATACTATAAGGAACGCGGTCGATCGCGGTGTACCTGTTATCATCGGTGTACGCGATCAGCACGTACTCCGCGTCGCGAATAAACCAAAACAGGTGATCATTCACGGGAACGATGCGGTGCGTGTCGCCGAAGCCGGGAAGGGCGCTATTCAATAAATCAAAAGGAACGATCTTCTGTTCGATATCATCGTGAATGTAGAACCGGTTACCATCGGAAAGAATAATTCTTCCTCTCAGTTTCATTACTTTAATAGGATGTGATCCTGACGTTTCCATGCTGTCGAGCGAGAGATGGTATTCCACTTCCGTTACTCTTCGTAGCTCGCTGTCTAACCTTAGGCGAAAAACCCCCTTGTACATATGCCCTGCCCAGATATTGCCGGTGGGATCTATTTCGATGTTTTTGATCAGGTCCGAGAACCCTTCCACGCGGTGGCTGAACCGCCATTCTCCCAAGTCGTTCTGGGTATACAGGTGGAGTGACGTGTAAGACGATCCCAACAGGATGTTTTGCCCGTTGATAATTCCCTCTTTCATGTCCATGCCGCCCGTTATGGCTCCCTCGACTGCCGCTTCCTTGTCGTTCTTCAGGAGGGAAGTACCTTGGTTGTGTCCTACAAACACTTGGTCGCCGAACTGCTTTATAAACCACGCTTGGATATCGAACCCCGGAACCTGGGAGAATGTCTCTCCCACCGTGGGGTGGCTGTAGACGCCTTGATTGGTTGCCAAGTATAGCGTGTTATCATGAACCAGGATATCTTCCACCAGGCCGATCTGGACATCGGTGGGCTCGAAGAAGGAAAGCGGCGAGTGCACCCGGATATTGGAGATGCCGTTATCAAGCGCTGCCCAAATATTTTGCTCCCGGTCGAGGTGTAATGCCAATACCGTATTATTGTTCAACCCGTTATTCCTTTCGATATGCCAAATTCGCTTGCCTTGGGCATCCATGGCAAGTAGGCCGCTGTTCAACGTGCCAAAGATATAAGTATTACCCGTGAACAAGGCCCGGTTCACGATGCCTTGATGCAACTCCCCGTCAAGGGGTACTCGCCACCTCGTCACGGACGATTCCTCTTCGGAGTACAGGAAGAGGCCGCTTTTCGAGGTTACCAACAAGTGATTGTCACCGTGGGGCAGCACCGCCACCACGTTGTCGTCATTCAATCGCTCCCGGGTTAACAGCAGGTGAAAATCTCTTCCATCGAAACGATAAAAGTTGCTATTTATCAGTTGGGCGTACATCTTGCCGCCAATAGGGAAGAAATACAATACCCCGGGATAAGGCTTAACGGTATGTATCGCCGAGCCGTTGTACTCGAAAATTGCCGAGAAAGACTGGAAGTAGATGCTCTCTTGAAACGGGTAGATGGTCCATATCTCGTCGTTGTGAAACGTGTAATCGGTCGCGAGGCCTTTTAACGAATGGTAGACAAGCCGGTTAGCCGGGTCACGCTCGAAATAGCCAAACTCTTCGAAGGAACCCACGTAAACCCGTTCGGGCGCGCGCTCCTTATCGATAAAGATTGACTTCACAGAGAGTTTGTTAGGGAGGGTATGGAGTTGCCAGTTGGTTCCGTCGAAACTAAGCAGGCCGTTATCATTGCCGAAATAGACTATCCCGTCATCGCCCTGCGCGATGGCCCAGTTCTGGTTGCTTGCCTTGTAGTGGTTGGTCGTGTAGTTGTAAACAGGCGGTATAAACGGGATATCTCCTGTGCCGGCATACGAGGAGAGTACCGCGTGGGTCGCGGCAATAATGAAAATGAATAACCGTTTTTTACATGTCGGCATACGAGGTTATTTCCTCTCTAATAAGTTGTTAATCTCTTTTTCGCTCAGCACTTTCACGTTGGTGAAGAGGAATTTCGTGTCGAGGAAGTTACCGTACTGGTTACATTCCTGGACCGCGGCATCGAGGCACGTCTTCGCGTCTTTATCGAAGGCAAAGAGCATCTGAATGGTGAAATAGTTTGCCTTGATCTCGAGTTTTTCGATGATCACGTTGGCCTTCTCCAGTTGAAACCTGAACTCCCTTTCCACGATCTCTTTCTGTAGATCGGTAAACGGTTGCCGGTCGGCAGTGGTGAAAAGTGAGAAAAAACGGAGCTTTTTGTCCTGTCCCCCCAGTCCCGAAGAGATATAGACCTGCTGCTGTCCCGACAGGTCGGAGCTCAGCACGATGCGGCTGCTTACCAAGGCCATGGACGACCAGTGGGTGAGCTCCGGTTCCAGTGGGCTGCTGTGATACGTTTCGATGGAGCGGTACGCTCCCACGTCGGGGATGGATGCCAAGAGGATTAGGCTGCGTTTCTTTCGCGACACGGGGGCATCGGGGGAGAATAGCACGGCTACCTCCTCGTCGCGAACGAAGGGGTTGTTTTCTCCGCGCAGCCGCTCGAAATACCGGAAATACTCCATTTGCTCCTCGATGGGTACGAGATCCTCGAGGATATGGAACGAGTCGATGCCTTGCTCTTCCAGTGTCTGCCGGAGTTTTGCCAACAGGTCGTCGTGTCCATTCATATACGCGAAGATATGTTTTTTTTACTGCAAATGAAACGGGGGGCCGTGATTTCTTGCCTCATTACCGGGGCAGAGGGCTTAAATTTCATCAATTCCGCTATTAATTCCTCGGAAATGTTTACATTCGCACAATCAAATGTTAGTGGTTCAAGTTTCGCTTTGGTCACGTTTATAGCTAAATATTTCAATAACGTTAGATTTTCCGTCGCTATGGCATTACTCGAATAAGTTCGATACTGCTCATTTAGCTTAACGGGAAAACTCGATTTGCACTATTTAGCTATACAGCCACTTGCTGAGTTCAGTTAATGATATGATTACTGCAGATGAAAATTAAAATAGTAAATAAATCCCAACACCCCTTGCCCGAATATGCCACCGCATTGGCTGCCGGCATGGATTTACGCGCGAACTTGGAACAACCGATCGTGCTCAAACCCTTGGAACGCACCCTTGTTCCCACGGGGATCTACCTGCAGCTCCCTGAAGGGTACGAAGCACAAATTCGTCCCCGTAGCGGGTTGGCCATAAAGCACGGCATCGGGATCGTGAACTCCCCGGGGACCATCGATGCCGACTATCGAGGCGAGATACGCGTCATATTGGTGAACCTCTCTAACGAGGATTTTACCATACAAGACGGGGAAAGGGTATGCCAGATGGTGATCGCGCAACACGCGCGCGTGGAGTGGGAGAACGTGGAATCGCTGGACGAGACCCAACGAGGTGCCGGCGGGTTCGGCCATACAGGCAAATAATAAAAAAACAGCTGTTGATGTATTTTATACATGAAATAAAGAAAAGCGCCCTTCGCCTTGCTTTGCTATTGATACTTGGAACAATGCAAGTAGATGCATGGGCGCAACAGGAACCGTTAGGCGGTGACAATAACCGGAGAAAATTCGACTACTATTTCTACGCGGCATTAAACGCCAAAGCATTGGGGAACTACGATGAGGCAATGGACCTCTTCCGGCATTGCCACGCGTTGGACTCGACGAATGCCAACGTGTTGGTCGAACTGGGTACCTTTTATAACGTACTGCAAGAAAAGAATGCCGCGTTGGATTTTTTCAAGAAAGCGGTCAAGTACGATCCACCAAACTATTACTACAACATGATGCTTGCCGGCCTGAGCAAAGAGCTGGGGTTGAAGCAGGAGGTGGTGGAGATTCACGAGCAGATGCTCGCGTTGTACCCGGAGAAACCGGAACTGCATTTCGAGATGGCCAACGCGTATGCCGATAACGGCGAGCTGGAAAAAGCCATCGAGTCACTGGATGAACTGGAAAAAAGAATCGGGGTCTCGGAAGTGCTCGCGCTGAACAAGTACCGGCTCTATTCGATGATGGAAGACAAGGAGAAGGCATTCGACGAGATCCAGCAAATTATCAACAAGAATCCCAACGATCCGCGGTACATGGTGCTCATGGGCGAACTTTACATGGAGGACGGCCGGAATGAAGAAGCACTTCGTTACTTGGAACAAGCAAAAAGGGTGGATCCTGACTTCCCGGCTCTTGTCATTGCCATGGTAAATTATCACGAGAAGACCAATAACAGGGTTGCCGCCCAAGAAGAATTACGGAAAGCCGTCAGCAGCACGGTAATAGACGTGGAGACAAAACTGCAACTTCTTACCCGCTACCTCGGTATCTTGCAACAGACACAGCAGGACCTCACGCAGGCCAACGCGCTGTTCGAGTCCCTGTTTGAACAGCATCCAAACAATACCCAGCTGAACCTGATCTACGGGAACGTGTTGCTGCTGCAAGAGGATAGTACCGGAGCTATGGAGCAGTTTGAACTGTTTGCCCGGGCAAACCCCGACGACCCGAGGGGCTACGAGCAGATGCTCCGGGTTGCTTTACCCGAAGAGGACCTTGATAAGGTGGTGGAGGTGACCACCGAAGCATTGAAACATTTGCCGGGAGAACCCCAGTTCTATTTTTACCTGGGGGGTGCGTATTACCAGTTGGAGAGATACCAAGAGTCGTTGCAGGTCTTCGAGCAGGGACTGGAGAACGCCCATATTCCCAATCCCCTCGTGGAATCGGATTTCCACGGGCAGATAGGTGACCTGAACTACTTCCTGGGGAACGCCGATACGGCATTCGTGAGCTACGAGAGGGCGTTAAAGCTCAACCCGCAAAACTTGCCTGTCTTGAACAACTACAGCTACTACCTCTCGCTCGAGAAAAAAGACCTCGATAAGGCGGAACAGATGAGCGGGATTACCGTGAAGGCGGAGCCCTTGAACCCTACTTACCTGGATACCTATGGCTGGGTGCTGTACGAGCAAGGCTCCCACGTGATGGCTAAAATATACATCGAGCGGGCCATCGAGTATGGCAAAGAAAATCCCTCGGGCGAGGTGTATGAACATTACGGCGACGTGCTGTTCAAGACGGGCGACCCGGAAGGGGCGATGGAGCAATGGATGCGGGCCCGGGAGTTGGGCAACGACTCCGAAGCGTTGAATCAAAAAATCGAGACAGGAGTAATGAAGTAATTTTTTACAGGTATGGCTATTTCACGAATCAGTTATCGGGTACTTTTTTTTATCCTGTTGGGGGTGATCGTCACGGGATGTAGGTCGAAACAGCGAGTTGTCTATTCCACCACACCCGTTGAGGAAAAAAGCAACGAGGTGCTTTTCGGGGATATCCTTGCCGAAGGGTTTCCGTTCCATACCTTTTCCGCGCGATTGAACATGAGTCTCTCCAGCGGCACCCGCTCCCTGAGCTCCCGCGCTAATATCCGTATCGTGAAAGACAACGCGCTGCAGCTGTCCGTCCAGCCGCTGTTTGGCGTGGAAATGTTTCGGGTATATATCGATCCGGATAGCGTGGTAGTCCTTGACCGGATGAACAAACGGTACGTTAAGGAGTCGATTGACTCCCTGAAAGCGCATTACCCCATGGGGTTCGACTTTTATACCGTGCAAGCCATGTTTACCAATTCCCTATTTGTTTCCGGCAACAAGAGCGTGGTCCCCGCCGATTACCGTGAATTCATGTATACCCGTGCCTCGGACCGAAACTACTACTTGGTTACCGAAGACCCTGAATCGGGGATCGAGTATTCTTTCACCGTGAACGGCGACGACCGGATCACGTTTACCCACCTGTTGCACCCGAAGGAGAAGTACTCCCTCCAGTGGAGTTACAACAACTTCGTGGTGTTGGAGGCGGGTGCTTTTCCGCACAAGATGAACGCGTCCATTGCATCGCCTACCCGCCGGGTAAGCACGGAGTTCCTTTTTTCCGATGTCGTGATCGATGAACCCATGCAGCTGTCATTGCAGGTACCGGGTGGTTACACGAGGACATCCGTTCCTGAAATCATGAAAATTATCGCGCCGGGCCAATGAAAAAGGGAGGATTCATATTTTTGTTTGTTATTGTCGCGTTCAACCTGGTCGCTCAAACCTCGCGGATCGAGGCATTGCAAAAGCAACAACAGGCCTTGCAAGAGGAAATTCGAAATACCAACCAGCTATACCTCGATGTGAAAAAGCATACCACGACCATCCTCGACCGCATCAACCTGATCAATAAGCAGATTGCCTCACGCAAGGAGTTGATCGACGTCCAGCAGCAAGAAATTGACGCGCTGCGGAAAGAAGAGACACGGTTGGAGCGAGAGATTGTCCGGTTGAACAAGGAGTTGAAACAGAAGCAGGAAAACTACGCGAACGCCATTCAAGGGATGTTGAACCAAAAGTTCAGCCAGAACAAGCTGCTGTTTATCCTGTCGGGCCAATCACTGGGGGAGTCGCTGCGGCGGATGCAGTACCTCAGGGAGTACTCCAAGTGGCAACGGTCGCAAGCCGCGGAGATCAAGGAACAAAACGAAAAGATAACGCGTAACCGGGAGTCACTCACCTTGGCCAAGGAGGAGAAGGAGAAAGCGTTGGCATCCCTGCAGGCGGAGCAACAAAAGCTGCGGGGCGAGGAGAAGACGCGCCAATCGGAAGTACAAGAAGCACGGGGCCAAGAGCGCCAACTACAGAGGACGCTCCAAGAGAAACAGCAACAAGCCAATCAGTTGAATAACCAGATCGAGAAGTTAATTGCAGAAGAAGTAGCACGACAGGAACGGGAAGCCGAGGCCCGGCGCCGTGCCGAGGAGGCAGAGCGACGCAGGCTCGCCGAGGCTCGCGGTAAGAAAGAGGAGGAGCGAACCGAGGCGGAGACCGAAGCCATCGCGAGGGAAGAGGCAACTACCCGGGACGTGTCACCCGGCCCCCGGATCGAAGCAGGAGCCAGCACGGCATCCACCGAGTCGTTTAACCTGTCCAAGAACTTCGCGGCGAATAAAGGGCGCTTGCCCATGCCGGTAACGGGCACGGCGTCCATCGTGGGCACCTTCGGGACCAAGCAGCATAACGAGTGGAACATCACCACCAATAGCAACGGGGTGGATATCCAGGCACAGCAAGGAGCCAGCATCCGCTCCGTTTTTGACGGGGAGGTATCGAAGGTGTTCTCTTTCCCCGGTTCAAATACCTGCGTGATCGTGCGCCATGGTGATTATTACACGTTCTATGCCAATATATACGACCTGTTCGTGAAGCAGGGAGACAAGGTGACCGCCGGCCAGTCGCTGGGCCGTATCTACACCGATCCGGATTCCGGGGTCTCTACCATGCATTTCCAGCTGTGGCAAAAGACCACTAAGCTCAATCCCGCTCCTTGGTTGCAGCGGTAAAAAATTATATCTATGACGTCTATAAAGCTTCGGCTGATTGTTATGAACTTCCTCCAGTTCGCGGTCTGGGGGGCGTACCTCACCTCCATGTCCCGTTACTTGGGGCCCGCGGGGATGGGAGGACATATCGGCATCTTCTACTCGGTGCAGGGGATCGTTTCCATCTTTATGCCCGCCCTGATCGGGATTATTGCCGACCGGTGGGTGCCGGCCCAGAAATTATTGGGCATATGCCACCTCGCGGCTGCCGCGTTTATGTTGTTGGCCGGGCTCTACGGGTTGAATGCCGGGGAGGCAGTTTCATTTTCTACTTTTTTTACCCTTTACACCTGTTCGGTCGCATTTTACATGCCCACGCTGGCCCTTTCCAACTCGGTAGCCTACAGCATTCTCGAAAGGGGAGGGATGGATACGGTAAAAGCGTTCCCGCCCATTCGTGTTTTCGGGACGATCGGGTTTATCTGCACCATGTGGTTGGTGGATATCTTGGGGTTTCAAACCACCTCGATGCAGTTCGTGGTGAGCGCGCTCATCGGTCTCCTGCTGGGTGGTTATGCCTTCACGTTGCCCAATTGTCCCATCAGCACCGATACGCGCGACAAAACACTTTTCGAGGCGTTGGGATTGGATGCCTTCAAGCTATTCAAGCAGCGGAGGATGGCCCTCTTTTTTATCTTCTCGATGCTGTTAGGGGTATCGCTCCAGATTACCAACGGGTTCGCGAACCCGTTCATCGCCAGTTTCGAGGCCAACCCTGAATACGCCACCACTTTCGGGGTGCGCCATTCTAACATTCTTATCTCCCTTTCACAGATTTCCGAGGCCCTCTGTATCTTGCTTATTCCCTTCTTCTTGAAAAGATTTGGGATAAAGAAGGTGATCCTGATCGCGATGTTTGCTTGGGTAGGGCGGTTTGCTTTCTTCGGGTTGGGTAACCCGGGGAGGGGGGCGTGGCTGCTTGTCCTCTCGATGCTTGTCTACGGCGTGGCGTTTGATTTCTTCAACGTGTCGGGTTCCCTGTTCGTGGACAAGGAGACCCCGCACCATATCCGCTCCAGCGCGCAGGGGATGTTCATGCTGATGACCAACGGCATCGGTGCCACCGTGGGAACGCTGGGTGCCCAGTGGGTGGTGAACCAGTTCACGCGATGGCAAGAGGTAGTGGTAAACGGCCAGGCGAAATCACTGATGATAGGCGACTGGCCCTCGGTATGGTTTATTTTTGCCGGTTACGCGCTCGCGGTGACCATCTTGTTCGCGATCCTTTTCAAGTACAAGCACGTGTCGGAAAAACAACGAGAATAGCGAAAAATAGAAGAGTAAGATAAATATAAAACCCGTGCCGGAATTTCGACACGGGTTTTATGTTTATAGAACTCAACGGGTAAATATATCCTTATTCCGTTTCAGGCATCATCACGACGGTTTTGATGTTACCTTGACCGAGCAGTTCAGCCGCGAATTCCTGGATCTCCCGGGGAGTGATGGCGTTGACGGTTTCGAGGTACGCGGTATGGGTGTCTTCCCCGTAGAAGTGCTTGTGGTTAAGGGTACTCAGCCAGTAGCTATTCTCTTTCAGGTTCTCGTCGTAACTCTTGTTGAGGTACTCCTTCACTTTCGTGAAATCCCCTTCCCGCGGGCCGTCGGAGGCCATGGCGTGTAGTTCGTTGATGACGATCCGGTTGAGGTGATCCACTTTTTCCGGGTCGGTATCGAACATGATTTGCAAGATGGTTTGTCCTTCCGGGTAGCGTGAAATGGAACCTCCCGCGTATACCCCGTAGGTGCCTCCTTCTTCTTCCCTCACCTTTTCGGTGTAGACGATATCCAGGATCTGGTCGAGCATGGTCATGCGAATCTGATTCCGGAGATCACGCTCGGTGGTTCCTGCTACCACGTTGAATACCGATGCCTTAGGGTTTTGCATGGCACGTTGGAAAATATTCTCCATGGCTCCTTCCCGGAATTCCATGGGTACCTTCACGAAGTCGCCCTTCTCGGGTTGGCCGGGCAGGGAGGCGAGGTATTGCTCTATCACGGGGCGCACCTGTTCCTCATCGATATTGCCGACGAAAGTGAAGACAAAGCTTCCCGGATTACTAAACTGTTGCGCGTACATTTCCATGATGCGATCGTAGTCGATCTTTCTCAGGTCGTCGGCTTTTGTTCGTAGGGTTAACGGGTTGTCGCCATAGATAGCCCGGGTAACGGAATCGCTGAACGCGACCATTGGCTCGGCCTCTTGGTTCCGAAGCTGGATCTCCATGCGCTGTATGAACGATTGGAATGCCTCCGCGTCTTTCCGGGGTGCCGTGAAATAGAGGTAGACCAGCTGCAGCATCGTCTCGAAGTCTCGTATGGAAGAGGAACCGTTAAATGTTTGCGTGGTGAGGGTGATGCCCGGGCGGGCCGAAGCTGTCTTCCCGGCCAATACCTTGGGAAGGTCGGTCGCGCTGAAGTTGCCGACACCCCCCAATGCCATCACGGAACCCATCATCCGGCTGTTAACCGGGTCTGCTTCCGCGAAATGGGAGTACCCGCCCGCGCTGGTCGCGGTCATTAGGATCTGGTCGTCTTTAAAATCGGTCTTTTTCAGGATTACTTTCATACCATTCTCCAAGGTCCACACGGTAGCATCCATCGCGTCGTCTCGTTCCGATTTAGCGATTGTCCCGGGGGTGGGAGGTTCTGCTACCAGCGGTTCATCGATGGACACCCCTTCGTAGGCTTCGATGGTTTCGGCTTGCACGGAGGCTACCACACCGAGCAATTCTTCTTCGGTGGGATATACCAAGTCCTCTTTTTCGGGGCCGGTTACCGAGATCACGATGTTCTCGTCTCCCAAGAGCTGTAGAATGGTTTGGTTAATAGCTTCCACCGGGATATTGGGGGCAACGGCTTGCAGGAACTGGTACTCGAACTCGATGCCGGGGATGGGTTCCCCGTCCGTGAAAGCCCGCACGTACTCTTGCGAATAGGTGGAGTTGCGTTGTTTATCCCGGTTGTTGTATGCCTCTTCGTACCGGTTCAGGATATTGGTGCGGGCTACCTCGTACTCCGACGCCGTGAAGCCGTGTTGTTTCACCCGTTCTGTTTCACGTATCATGGCTGCCAGCGCGTCGTTGATCTTATCTTCGGCGCTGCCCGCTGCTACCGTCCACGCGTCCTTTGTCTTGGCTACAAAATAGTCGCCGTCATAGGCATAGGCCGAGGTGAAAGGAGCGTCGGGCTTCTGGATGATCTCCGCGAAACGCTGGTTTATCATGGAGGCGGCCGCGTTCAATATATATTGGGTAATATATCCCGCTTGCGTGTTTTTAAACTCGTCGGGCATGGGATCATGCTTGTAGAAAAGCATGAGCCGCGTGTTGCGGGCCTCCTTATCGGTGGCCGTTGCCACGATAGGTTTCTCGTTATCGGGAACCGGGTAGTATTCCCGTTCCGCTCGTTCTTCGTCAAGAGGGATAGGCGAAAACAGCTCGATCACTTTTTTCTCCATCTCTTCCGCGTCAAAATCGCCCACCACGATGATGCCTTGCAAATCAGGTCGGTACCACTTGTGGTAATAGGCCCGTATCTCCTCCGGCTTGAAGTTGTTGATCACGTCGATGCTGCCGATAGGCATGCGGTTAGCGTACTTGCTGTCGGGGTACATCTTGGGGAGTAGCTGATCCCAGAGGCGTTGCTGTGCCCCACCGCGGGTACGCCACTCTTCGCGGATCACGCCACGCTCGCTTTCCAGCTCCTCCTCTTCCAGCAAGATGGCGTTCGACCAGTCGTGTAGCACGAGGAGTGCCGAATCCATCAGGTTCTGGTTGGTAGTAGGGATATCACTTAGGAAATAGACCGTTTCGTCGAACGAGGTGTAGGCATTGATGTTGGTGCCGAACTTGATCCCGTTGTCTTGCAGGTAATCGAGCATGGATTTCCCCGGGAAATTTTTGGTGCCGTTAAATGCCATGTGTTCCAAGAAGTGCGCCAGGCCTGCCTGGTTGTCCTCCTCTTGCATGGAACCCACCTTTTGCGCGATGTAGAAGTCCGCCCGGTTCTCGGGCAGGCTGTTGTGGCGTATGTAATAGGTGAGCCCGTTTTCAAGCTGCCCGGTTCGCACGTTGGGGTCTACCGGCAGCGGTTGGTTTTGTTGCGACAGGACAGCCAAGCTAACCATCAGCAACAAGAATGTAAATAGTTTTTTCATTTTTATTTGTTTAGATTCTATCCAATACAATTTTGATAAGTTCTTCGGTAGAGCCCTTGTAGTCGGCGTTCGACTTCAAGGCTACTCGGTTGGCAATGATAGCACAAACGGTCATCGCTTTATGTCCCATCATCTTGCCCAGTCCCGCGATCGCGGATCCCTCCATCTCGTAGTTCGTGATAGAATGCTCCTCGAAGCGGAACGATTCGATCTTGGCGTTGAGTTCGGGATCGGCCAACGGTAACCGCACGTGTCTCCCCTGCGGCCCGTAGAAGCCGATGGCGGAGATGGTTACCCCGCGTATCATGTCGTGCCCGATTCGTTCTACCAGCTCTTCATGGGCACTCACCACGTAGGGAGAGCAGTGATAGGGCGACCAGTTCACGTGGCGCTGGAAGGCTTCCTCGAACTCCTCTTCGCGGACGTGCTCCGAGCCGGCGTAGTAATGGAGGAGCCCGTCGAACCCGATTGATTTTTCGGAAACCACGTACGAGCCCACCGGGCAATGTGGCTGCATTCCACCCGAGGTCCCCACGCGTACCATGGTGAGCTGCTTGAACTCTTGCTTTACCTCGCGCGTGTTGAAGTCGATGTTAGCGAGGGCATCCAATTCGGTGAGCACGATATCGATGTTGTCGGTACCAATGCCGTGGGAAAGGGCCGTGACCCGCTTGCCCTTGTAGGTGCCGGTCACCGTGTGAAACTCGCGGCTCCGAGTGTCGATCTCGATCTCGTCGAAGAAGGAGGCGGCTACCGTCACCCGGTCCGGGTCGCCCATCATCACGATCTTGTCCGAAATCTGTTCCGGTTTCACGTGAAGGTGAAACGCGCTTCCATCGGAATTGATGATAAACTCCGATTCAGGGATAATTCTCATAGGTTGGTTAGTTAATAGACTGTTAATTAAGCTTTCACGTGTGTCACGGATTATGGACACACGCGAAAGCTGAACTGTTAATTAGGATGTTGACGAGCGGCCGTTACTTCTTGTTCTCTTTACCGCCTTGTGGCCTCGCAATGGAATCCCGCATGTCGGTATCGGCCTTGATATTCTCCATCCGGTAATAATCCATGATGCCCAAGTTGCCGCTGCGGAACGCTTCGGCCATCGCGATCGGTACCTCTGCCTCTGCCTCGATTACCTTGGCACGAGCCTCCTGCGCCTTGGCTTTCATCTCTTGCTCCAAGGCGATAGCCATGGCACGGCGCTCTTCGGCACGAGCTTGCGCGATGTTCTTGTCGGCCTGTGCCTGGTCCATCTGCAGCACGGCACCGATGTTCTTGCCTATATCGATGTCGGCAATATCAATGGAGAGGATTTCAAACGCGGTGCCCGCGTCGAGCCCTTTTCGCAATACCACCTTCGAGATGTTATCAGGGTTCTCGAGAACCGACTTGTGCGACGCGGCCGAACCGATCGACGAGACGATTCCCTCGCCCACGCGGGCAAGAATGGTCTCTTCGCCGGCACCTCCCACGAGGCGCTTGATATTGGCGCGTACCGTTACACGGGCCTTGGCGATCAGCTGGATCCCGTCGATGGCTACCGCGGAGACGGGAGGCGTATCAATAACCTTCGGGTTCACCGACATACGTACTGCTTCCAGCACGTCGCGTCCCGCGAGGTCGATGGCGGTGGCCATCTGGAAGGTGAGCTCGATGTTCGCTTTGGATGCCGATACCAGCGCGTGCACCACGTTCTCCACGTGCCCACCCGCGAGGTAGTGGGCCTCGAGGTTATCCCGGGTCACGTTTTTTAACCCGGCCTTGTGCGCTTCAATCATCGCGTACACGATGGTGTGAGGTGGCACGCGACGCAGGCGCATCAAGAAAAGCTGCACCAGCGAGATACGTACCCCTGCCGATAGCGCGTTGATCCATAGGAAGAACGGCACGTAGTGAAAGAATATCAACAGGAAGATGACGATCACGGCGATCGTGATAATCAGGGGAAATGAAAAATCCATAATGAGTTGTTTTAGAGTGTATATTGTTTAATTAGTTATCTCGCTCTGTTTCTTTTTTACCAAGATGTTGTATGTTTTTACCTTGACGACTTCCACCTCGGTTTCCTCGTCGATGAATTCGCCGTCGTACGATTTGCCCTCCACCTCGATGTCGTTCACCAACACTTGCCCGATGGGGTTCAGGCGAGAGAGGGCCACGCCGGTATCACCCACGGCAATTTTAGCCAGGTGGCTGTTATCCACCCGGTCCTCGATGTTGGTCTCGAGGGCAATCCTTCGCAGCGACTTCGATTTGAGGAGCCAGACAAACGTACCTCCCAACGCCACGGCCGAAGCAGCCAACGTGATGTTTCCGACTGTGCTACCGAGGAACATGTACGCGTAGACAATTCCCCCGATCAAGAAGATAGCGCCCGCGATGCCCGCGATGCTGATGCCGGGTAGCAAGAATATCTCCACAAGCATGAAAAGTATACCCAATACTATCACGGCAATTACTACGATGAGGTTAAGCGTCATATTCGGAATATTTATTAAAATTAGACTATTTGAGTCGCCTTCGCTTCTCGATTTCAATTCTGCGCTCGTATCTCTTGGTTCCTGGCTTGGATCTCAAGGCGTTTAACCTCCTCCTGAAGCTTGGGTACCTCTTTCTCCAACTGGAGGATGGAAGCGCGTAGGGTACTGTTGCTCGACTCTCCCGATGCGAATCGTTCGCGTTGTTCCGCGAGCGTGTCTTGCATGGAGTGCAGTTGGCTTTTCAATCCCTGTACTTGGGAGTAGATCGACCGGGCTTGGTCGTTCCTGAAATCAGACAGCGTGTAGTAGGTTACCTGATCGTTAATCACGAATTCGAAATCGCCCGAAGCCTGTTGCTCTTGAACCGGCTTTTGACGGGCAAGCGTTCGTACGGACGCGTAATCGGTGTTCTCTTTCCACGACTCCGCGATGGAGGCAATCATCGCGCGCCGGGCCATCTGTTTCATCTCTGCTTCTTCGTTTTCAAATTCTCCGCCTTCAACCAGCGTGACCCGCTCGTTGGGAATGAAGGTGTAAACGCATACCGAGTCTTCCGGTTGAAAACGGTCCGACGCGAACCAACCTACCCCCTTTTCCTCGTCAATCGCCATCAGGTAATCGTTGAAAGGTGAGTTAAAGGGCATATTCAGTTGGTTGGGTACAAGGTAGCTGTCCGTCGCCAGGTTGTACCGGGTAACGTACAAGTCGTACCCCCCGAACGCTTGGTGTCCGGTAGAGGCGAAATAGAGGGTGAGCCCGTCGCTCATCACGAACGGGTAGGCCTGCTGCCCCGCCGTGTTAATCGATGCCGGCAACTCTTTTTCATTCCCGAACTCATCAATCAGCTTCTCCATTGTAAAGAGGCTGGTCCCGCTCGCCTCGCTATCCCGGGAATAGTATATTTTATCTTTCCGCTCGTTCATGTAGAGCGTTTTACCGGCCGCTGCTTGATCACGGAAGAAATCGTTCAATGGCATCAAAGAGCCCGAAGAGGTGCTTAGGTTATAGGCCAATAGGAACGCGTCTTTCCGGACTACCAGGCTGTCGATGATTTGCACGTCTTCCGTGCGGCTCACGGCTCGTTGCAGCCGATCCGCGTATTCCCTCGCTTGGGCCAGACGGTCCAGTGCCTCTTGGTTGCGGCGGTTGGCCCGTTGGTGTTTTTCGAACTCTTTTTCAGCTTCCTCGAAGCGGTATAATTTCGCGTACAATTCCCCGAGGTACAGGTATGCTTCCGGGATCTTCCTTTCGGACGCGTACTTCAGGTAGGGTTCTGCTTCGGTGAGCCTGCCGGTCTCGTACAAGCTCACGCCCAACCACTGGTTCAGCGGGGCGTCTTTCGGGTTTTCCGGGTACTCCGCCATGAATACGGGTAGGGCATCGGCGTATCGGCCTTCAAGATACCAGCTTTTGGCATCGTCCAGCGATTGCCCGTATAACGGTATCCCTAACACGATAAAAAGGATAATATGACAGATGTATCGAATGTCCATTGATTCACTTTAGCTTGTACGATTCAAAGATAGCAATTTGTTTCTTTTCTGCTTCATATTTGAACGGAAATTTAGGCGCGACCGCGGTTTAATCCGCCCTCCACTCCATGATATCTCCCGGCTGGCAATCCAGTTCCCTGTTTTATAGAGTCCAAAAAACATTGTTGCATCATTAAATCATCAAATCAATCCCTTTTTGTATCTTTGCAACCTGAAAAACTTCTCAGTAACGCAACGTTATGCACGAAAAAATTATAATCCTCGATTTCGGTTCTCAAACCACCCAGCTCATCGGCCGCCGCGTGCGGGAGTTAAACACCTACTGCGAGATTGTACCCTACAATAAGTTTCCTTACGACGATGAAACGGTAAAGGGCGTGATCCTTTCCGGGAGCCCGTTTTCGGTGAATGATCCCGACGCGTTTAAAGTCGACACGCTCATGCTTCGCGGCCGGTATCCCATTCTCGGTATCTGCTACGGGGCACAATTGATGGCCCTGCAAGCGGGTGGGGCAGTAGAGAAGGGCGATAGCCAGGAGTATGGCCGTGCCCGGCTTAGCGTGAAAGAAACCAGCGACTCTCTCTTGGGCGGTTGCGAGCAAGGTAATCCCGTTTGGATGTCGCATGGCGACACCATCGTGAGCTTGCCCGGGGATTTTACCGTGATTGCTTCTACCGGTGATGTGGAGTATGCCGCCTACCGGGTGCAGGACGAACCCACCTGGGGTGTGCAGTTTCATCCCGAAGTATTTCACACCGATCAAGGAACGAAAATACTGGATAGCTTTCTTGCTATCTGCGGGGTGAAGAAGGATTGGACGCCCGCGTCTTTTATCGAAGCCACGGTAAACGATCTGAAAGAGACGCTGGGGGACGACAAAGTAATCCTCGCGCTCTCGGGGGGTGTGGATTCTTCCGTGACCGCGGTGCTGTTAAACAAGGCCATCGGCAAGAACCTTACTTGCATTTTCGTGGATCACGGTCTGCTCCGGAAGAACGAGTTCGAGAACGTGCTGGACAACTACGAGCACTTGGGGTTGAACGTGATCGGCGTGGACGCGAAAAACCATTTCTATAAGGAATTGGAAGGAGTAACTGACCCCGAGGAGAAACGAAAAATCATAGGAAAAGGATTTATCGACGTGTTCGAACGTGAGGCCAAGAAACTAGAGGGGATCAAGTGGCTTGCCCAGGGAACCATCTATCCCGATATCATCGAGTCGCTTTCCATTACCGGGGTCACGATCAAAAGCCACCACAACGTGGGGGGCCTGCCCGAGAAGATGCACCTGAAGCTGTGTGAACCGCTGAAGTTGCTGTTCAAGGATGAGGTCCGCGCGATCGGGCTCGAGTTGGGAATGGAACCCCACCTGATTCACCGCCACCCGTTCCCCGGCCCGGGGCTTGGTATCCGTATCTTGGGGGCGATTAGTGCCGAGAAGGTGCGGATCGTGCAGGATGCCGACGATATTTTCATCTCCGGCCTTCGTGCCGCGGGGCTGTACGACAAGGTATGGCAAGCCGGTGCGATTCTCTTGCCGGTACAGTCGGTGGGCGTAATGGGCGACGAGCGCACCTACGAGAACACCATCGCGTTGCGGGCGGTTACCTCTACCGACGCCATGACAGCCGACTGGGCACATCTCCCTTACGAATTTCTGGCAAAAATGTCAAATGAGATTATCAATAAAGTGAAAGGGGTAAACCGCGTGGTATACGACATCTCCTCGAAACCCCCCGCCACTATCGAGTGGGAGTAGTTTACAACTCCGGGCGTTTTAGCTCCGGGTACGCGATGCGGGAATGATATATGGTGACCAACTTCTCGACAAACACGTCTTTAACTGTTTGAATGTCCCGGAAGGTAATGGGTGCCAACTTAAAGTACCCCTCGTTTAGCTGTGTGTCGATGATTTTTTCCACCAGGGCGCGGATCGATTCCTCGCTATATTCTTGTATGCTGCGTGACGATGCCTCCACGGCGTCGGCCATCATCATGATGGCGGTTTCCTTAGTGAAAGGGTTGGGGCCGGGGTACCGGAAGTTAGCCTCGTTTACCTCTTTTCCCGGGTTCGCGTTTTTCCACGAATTATAGAAATACCTGGGCATACTGGTCCCGTGGTGTGTTTCGATGAAGTCGATAATCTGCTGGGGCACCCTGTGCTTCTGCGCGATCTTGACCCCGTCTTTCACGTGATTGATAATGATGCGGGCGCTCTCTTCGAAGGGTAACCCCGAATGCGGGTTCAAGCCCGGGGGCTGGTTCTCCGTGAAAAAGGCCGGGTTTACCATCTTCCCGATATCGTGATACAGGGCTCCCGTCCGGATCAACGACGCGTTCGCTCCTAGCTTGCTGGCCGCGGCCATTCCCAGGTTAGATACTTGCAGCGAGTGCTGGAAGGTGCCGGGAGCTTTCTCGGAAAGTTCCTTCAATAACGGCTTGTTGATATTGGAAAGCTCCACGAGTGTCACTCCCGAGATAAACCCGAAGGAGCGCTCGATGAGGTAAACCAGCGAGTAGGAGAAGAGGATAAAAATAAAGTTGATCAGGAAGTAAATCAGCATTACCCAATCGGCCTCCGTCACGCTCCCCTCTTGGTACATCACCAGTCCCAGGTATACCACGATATAGATGAACAGGATGAAAAACGAGCTCTTGATCAACTGGGATCGTTCCGATAGCTCCTTCAACATGAAGATCGATATCATGGCCGCGGCGATTTGCACGATCATGAACTCGAACGGGTAGGGCACCATGAGTGAACACAGGATAATGGCCGAGAGGCTGGCAAACAACGCCGTCCGGGAGTCGATGAACGTGCGGACCATGATGGTAAGTATCGCGTAGGGAATGATGTAGACACTAAACAGGTCGAGCCGCACGGTGATGGCGGTAAGGGTCACGAAGAAGACGATTAGAAGCACCATGAACACCACGTGTTTCCGGTTCCGGTACTCGTGCGGGCGGAAGTAGAGAAGGTACATGTAAAACGAACCGAACATCAGGAAAACCAAGAGAAACTGGCCCAGGATCTTCGAGATATTTTTGGTAGAGCCGCCACTCCGTTCGTCGGTTGCCCGTTCCAAGGAAGAGAGGATGTTATACGTGCGCGTATCCACGATCTCCCCTTGGTCGATAATCCGCTGTCCTTGCTGTACCATTCCCCGGCTGATATCTACTTGCTGGACAAACTCGTTCCGCGCTTTTTCGGAGGTGTTGGCATCGTAAATGATGTTTTCCCGGATGTATTCATTGATGTCGGCAGCCTTCAACGCGTTTCTGTCGATACTTTCCGGGGCATCTTCCAGCACTTTCTGGTAGGCTGACCGGATCGTGAAGAATGTTTCGATGTCCCTGGACTCAGCGATGTTTCCTTTCTTTAATCGCAATGCTTTGGTCCGTGAGGTTTGGATACGGTCGTAGTCCTCCGACTGCATGATGCCGTTCTCGTAAATCTCGGTCAATTTATTCCGGATATACAGCTTTTGTTGCGCGGGGAGTTCCGAGATCCGGGTGTTGAGGTTAGCGTCCGCGTCGAATTCGGCCAAGGCGCTCGTTTGTACCTCCTCGTTGACTATAAAGTAGGGCTCGTAAAACTCCAAGATGCTGTCTTGCTCGACTTTCAGCTGCTCCGCCGGTTTGTAGATAGGAAAATCAAACGGGGCGGTGAGCAAGCCATATTGCCAAGGCCTCCCCTCGTTAAACGAGTAGTTAAAACTACCCTGACGCGGGAAGATATAGGCGACAAAGAGGATGGCTACAACAAAAACCAAGGGTACGAACAGTTTTGTCCGTATCCGTATTCTCTTCTTCTTTTTCGGGTTCGCGGTCATACCTCTTCCGTACTAATTCCGTACTAATGTTGATGTTGTAGTTTGTAGATTAGTGGTATAACAATTTAACGCGTTAATTGTTCGCTCTTTCACCGGGATTTTATCTGTTGAAAAGCAAAAATAAAACGTGGAATAACTTTCCGGTTTTAATAATCGGATTAAAACAATTACTTTTGTAGCCACGTGTAACATAACCAAATGGCTGTTCAAAATACGTGGTACGTCATGGCTATAAATGAACCATACTGTCTAATGTATTTATATGCGGTATATCTCATCCATGAGGTAGCCCAGCAAATATGGCTTTTAGAAGGCTTCGAAATGAGAGATATTTTAAAGATCGCTGCCGTGCCTTTCTTTTCACTTCAGAAAGAACCGGTTGCACTTGGCCGTACCGTCAAGCGTAAAGTAAGTGTCTTGATAGATTTATCTTACCTGAAAGATATCTATCGAGGGTACGGGCAAATAGCACTGAATTACGGTAATTATTTCAAAGAGAATTATAGCGCCGGGGATTCTGATTACGAGTTTACTTTATTGTTACCGAAAAAATATTTTGGCCTTTTTGGAAATGAGGTAAATTACATATCTTCATCAAACTGGCTCAGGAAACATTGCAATTACCTATTCCCTAAATTCGATATTTGGCATAGCTTACAATTTCCCGTGCGATTTAAACCGTATTCAAAATCCACGAAATACATTTTCACCATTCACGATCTCAACGTGTTATCTTTCGAATACGAGCGAAGCCAAAAACATGTTGCAAAGAATTACCGGCGATTATCGAGTCATTTAAAAAGGGCTTCGGTTATTACTACGGTTTCAAATTACTCCAAAAAACAGATAGAAAAGTATTTCGAGTTAGAAGGAAAACGTCTTGTGAGAATCTACAACGGGGTTGAAGAGATTGCGACAAAATCACCACGCGAACCCGATTGCAAAATAGAGAAACCTTTCTTCTTTTCTATAAGTGCTTTTCGGCCTAAAAAAAACTTTCATGTTTTACTAGACATGATGAAACTTATGCCTGATAAGCATCTCTATATCGCGGGTAATAATAAAACCGAGTATGGTAGGCTATTAAAGAATCGGATCGAAGCAGAGGGGATAACCAACACTGTCCTTTTGGGGCCCGTCTCGGGAGAGGAGAAAATTTGGCTTTACAAGCATTGTGAAGCATTTTTATTCCCTTCGCTATTGGAAGGATTCGGGTTACCTATCATCGAGGCCATGCAGTTCGGTAAGCCCGTTTTCTCGTCCCGGGAGACTAGCCTCAAAGAGATCGGGGATGATTATGCTTACTTCTGGGAAAACTTTAATCCTCGCCAGATGAAACAAACCATCGATGAGAACTTGGCTGCATTCTACCAAAACAAAGAGCACGCGTTGAAAGAAAAAAAGTATGCCGGTTTGTTTTCTTACGAGAAACACTTTGAAGAGTACATGAAATTATATGCAAGCATTTGAAGTAGATTTGGTTTACCTTTGGGTGGACGGGAGCGACCCTGTATGGCTGGCAAAGAAAAATAAGTATCTAGGCCTACAGCACGATTCGGACAATGAAGCCACCTCAAAAGCTCGTGCCGCTGATAATGGAGAGTTAAAATACTCGTTGCGATCCATGGAGCAAAATGCACCCTGGGTGCGTAAAGTCTACATCGTTACCGACGAGCAAGTGCCCGAATGGTTGGATGTGACCAATGAAAAGATTGAAATTGTAGATATACGGCAATTGCTTCCCCCCGCGTCCCTTCCTTGCTACAGCTCGGTGGTCATAGAACATCTTTTATGGAAAATCCCCGGCTTGGCAGAGCACTTTCTTTACGCGAATGACGATATGTTTTTTAACAGACCGGTAACGCCTGCCTTTTTTTTCACTTCGGAAGGTATGCCTATTGTTCGTTTGCAACGGGCTTTTCTGGGAAAATGGAAGAATAGAATAAAAAAAACATTCTTCATCCCTACCAATATCTACCGGAAAACAATACATCGTGCTGCTTTATTGATCGAAAAGAGGTTCGGGCGGTATTTTTCAGCAACCCCTCACCATAATATTGATGCCTATTTGAAATCTGATTACAGGAGAGTTTTTGAAATTGAATTCAAGAACGAAATAGCGGCTACCCTTACCCACC
>ERZ1032852.9-NODE-9-length-55980-cov-10.100760_pt1 | contig 55980 bp, 45 predicted proteins | sample MGYA00516689_ERZ1032852 | MGnify/ENA primary metagenome ERZ1032852 (study PRJEB33719, sample SAMN04262499) | wastewater metagenome | biome: rural village; feature: composting latrine chamber; material: composting feces with ash | place: El Salvador | collected...
GAGAAAATCAGAGAATGGAGGAGTTTATGACAAAAGTTAAGATATGTGGTTTATCAACAATGCAGGACATTGAAGCAGTTAATGAACTTCTGCCTAACTATGTGGGATTTGTATTTGCAAAAAGTATAAGGCAAATTAATCAAGTCACTGCTAAGAAACTTAAAGAAGCTTTAGATGAAAGAATAAAGGCAGTGGGCGTATTTGTTAACGAGGATATAGATACTATAATATCTATATGTAAAGAAAATATAATCGACATGGTTCAGATACACGGGGATGAGGATGAATCTTACTTGAAAGAACTAAAATCAAAGACAAACAAACCTATAATACGTGCATTTAGAATTAAATCAGCAGAAGATATCTTGCTAGCTCAAAATAGTTGCGCAGATTATATATTACTAGATTCCTTTATAAAAGGAAGCTATGGTGGAAGTGGCCATAGTTTTCCCTGGGAAATGGCAAAAAAGTTGACAAGAAAATATTTTCTTGCAGGTGGATTGCATGCTGGAAATATTCAAGAAGCAGTGAAAACCTGCCAACCCTACTGCATCGATGTAAGCAGTGGGGTTGAGACAAATGGGAAAAAAGATAAAGACAAAATAAGAGATGTTTTGGCACTAACTATGAAATCACAAGACCGCCATTAGGGCTAATTATTTGACCTGTGAAGAAATCACCTTTTTCGGAGATGAGGAAGTCAACTAAATCTGCGATTTCCTCAGGCTGACTATGTCTTCCAAGAGGGGTTTCCTGCCTAACTTCTTCTAAGGCTTCTTTGCCTAATTGTTCTAACATATCGGTTAAAACAACACCTGGTGCGACTACATTTGCTGTTATTCCTGATGGTGCAAGTTCCTTTGCAATTGACTTAGTAAAGCTATTAATCGCACCTTTTGTAGATGCATATAGGCTTTCACATGATGCTCCGACAATTCCCCACATAGAAGAGATGTTAATAATCTTCCCATATTTTTGAGAAATCATTTTGGGCGTGGCTAGCTTTGTGCAATAGAACATTCCATTTACATTTGTGGCATATACATTGTGCCAATCTTCAATTGTAATATCTTGAAGCATACCGTATACACTTATTCCTGCGTTATTTATTAAAATATCGATCTTGCCAAACCTAGCCATAATTTCATCAAACATCTTCTCAACTTGAGAATAATTAGAAACATCGGCAGCAATAGCCATGCAATCTCTTCCGTTGGCTCATTGTCAATTCGATCTCCAACCGAACCGGGTAGTTGGTGCGGTTGGCGACTGCGATGCCCCGATCAGTGATTTGAGCGGAGACGACGTCGGCCGCGGAAACCGGGGGCAAGCCGGCTCTGGCCTCGGCGTGAGTGGTGGCACCAGCGCGGGTGAGGCCGGAATCGGCGTCAGAGGAGATGCTGGAACGGGGGCTGGAGGTCGCGTCGGGCGGGGTGAGCCAGCCACGGCGCTGGGAGCGTGCTGTCATGAGCTTTCAACTCGGAGGCGGATGCGGACCAGGCCGAGGGAAACCTCGTCGGCCTCCCTCAAGTAGTCAGAGATTTGTTGGGCGTCCATGCCGCCGGCGTGCGGCGTGGCACCCACAACCAACACGATGTAGCGCCGGGCAATGGCCTGCGCAGTCCACTGGTTACTCACCGCAACCGTGAGCCACTCCTGGCTGCCAGCCCAAAGCGTCGCGAGCGCCCCGTGCAAACCAACGTCCAGGGTGTCGGTGCCGATGAAGGGAATGTCGCCGTCCTCCTCGTACTTCTTCAGACCCAGTGTTGTTGCCAGGTCCCTCATTGAGGCGCGGGCGGCGTCGCTGACCTCGGCGGCATCCGGGTACAGCATGAGGTAAGACGTGGATTCGCCGAAGGGGTTGGGGGCGACCCAGAGGACTGATCCGACCTCGTAATCTGTGCTTTCGTGGTCATTCTGCTCGTCGCTCAATTGGGCTCCTTCCCCGGGGCCTGCGGGCGCAGAGCCCACCCTACAGAAGTACGCTAGTAGTGGAACGTTTGTGCTGCCAAACGTGTTGTGGCCGAATCGTCCCTCGCCAAATTAATACCGCCGACGGATCGCAGAAGTCCCGCCGGCCCTACCTTAGGGAGACCAATGACGAACCAACAAGTTCCTCAGCCAGTGCGAAAATCGGATGGGAAAGGTTGGCTCGACCTGGGTCCTCGCGACATTTGGCGCGACATTGAAAACCCGGACCTGCTGGTATCCCCGCAGACTGATGGTGGAACTCTACCAAACATGAAATTCAGTTTCTCCGACGCTCACCAGCGGCTCCAGCCCGGTGGTTGGGCTCGCGAGGTCACCCAGCGCGAACTCCCCATCTCCACCGACGTGGCAGGTGTGGATATGGCGTTGGAGCCCGGCGCTTACCGCGAACTGCACTGGCACATTGAAGCCGAATGGGGGCTGATGCTGGTTGGCAACGCCCGCGTCACCTCGATCGATGAGAAAGGGCGCTACTTCATTGATGACGTCGTCGCCGGAGATCTGTGGAACTTTGAGGCGGGCCTCCCTCACTCGATTCAGGCGCTGGATCAGGGGTGCGAGTTCCTCCTAGTCTTCTCCGACGGGGACTTCTCGGAGAACAACACGTTCCTGCTGTCCGATTGGTTGATGCACACCCCGCAAGACGTCGTCGCGGCGAACCTGCGCAAGACGGTGGGAGAGATCGCGCAGTTCCCCAAGGAGGAGTTGTACATCTTCAAGGGCAACGTCCCCGGCCCGATCGACGAGGTTGAGCGCCCCACCCCGCAAGGCGTTGTTCCCAACATGTTCAGCCTTCACATGGATACTGTGCCCGTTGTGGAGTCCGAGGCAGGTCGTGTCCGCATCGTCGACTCAACAGTGTTCCCTGCAGCCCAGACGATCTCGGCGGCATTCGTGGAAGTTGAGCCTGGCGGCATGAGGGAACTGCACTGGCACCCCAAGGCCGCTGAGTGGCAGTACTACATTCAGGGTAAGGCCCGGATGACGGTGTTCAACTCCGGCGGGGTTGCCCGGACCTTCGATTACCAGGCAGGCGACGTGGGATTTGTGCCGCAGGTGGCAGGCCACTATGTGCAGAACATTGGTGATGAGCCGATGATTTACGCCGAGGTCTTCAAGCACCCGATCTACTCCGACATCTCGTTGAATAAGTGGCTTGCCTCGAACCCGGTTCAGGTGGTGGCAGACCATTTGCTTTCCACAGACGAGTTTGTTGAGTCTCTCCCCATGGAGCCCGAGCCCGCCCCGGTCATCTGGTACGACCTGTCTAAAGTTGAAGATGCAAAGAAGGTCGCTGCGGCAGCCGCCCAGGAACCGCCGACGGGCATGGATCCTGGCGCTCGTGACTCCGCCACTTCGGTGTTCGATTCGCCGAAGAAATAGGTTTGAGCAAATGCCAAAGATTCTTGTTGTTTTCTCGTCCCTGTTCGGGGCGAATGCCGCCCTGGCCGATGACATTCAAAAGGTGCTGTTAGAAGAGGGAGCGGAGGTGCGGGTGCGAGGGGTGAAGCAGATTGTCCTGGCGGAGGCCCAAAAACCGGCTGCCGCGGAACACCCGGATGCAACCGGGGAGGATTTGGCGTGGGCGGATGGTTACGTGTTCACCTCGCCCGCTCACACCGGGTTGTTGTCGGCTGCGATGAAAGCGTTCATTGATGAGAATCATGATGCCGCCGTCGCGGGTGACTACCTGAACAAGACGTTCACCGCCATGTCCACCACCGGCTTCAAGCATGGCGGCCAGGAACGCGTGGTTGACGAGCTCAACGCTGCCGGCTCTGCCTGGGGCTGCGTCATTGTGCCGCCCTCAACCGCGAACCCCAGCTTGAACAAGTTGGATGGAAACCCGTGGGGCCTGTCGTTTGTGTTGGAGGATGGCAGACTCCCGGGGCAGGTGGAGATGGCCGAGGTTCTGGCGCCCCACATGCGCCGCTTCGTCGCAGTGACCCGATCCCTCCTCCCGCTGATAGACGCGGGCGCTTCGGCGAAGGTGAACGCTAATGCAGCCAACGAGGAGCCGACGAACAAGGGCGTGGCAGACAAGGCCCCGGCAAATGGGACTGCGGCAAAATCTGAGGAGTCCTCGGACTCCAGCCTGGTTGCCGAGGCGGAAGAAGTTGACGCTCCTCGGTACAACATCACTGATGTGTTGGGAAGGGGCTAGTTCGTGGGTAGCAAAGAAGTAAGCACACCCAAGAGCGCCCCGAGCTCCATCAGTGGTTCGAAACCGCCGGCCCTGCCATTCATGGAATGGCCGCTGATTGGCTTCGTTCTGGCTGCGATCGCGGGGCTGATGAACTCGTTTACGCTCATCTTCGCCGGAACGTTTGCGACGGTGCAGTCGGGGAACGTGGCGTCCTCGGGCATCTACCTCTCAACGCAGGACGGTCCGAAGTGGATCTTCGCGATTGTGTCGGTGTTTGCGTTCGGGTTGGGTTCGTTCTCCGGCGGTATCCTCATGACCTTGATTAAGAAGAAGGGCAAGCAGTACTCGGTGGCCATGTTGACCATCCTGGGTGTCCTGGCCGCCATTCTTTCTCTGATTGTGGTCTTCAGCGGTTTCAAGGAGTACCACTGGATCGCGTACGGGGTCTCCTTCATCGCCGGCGCGATGGGGAACGCTTACCACAAGGACAACAACGCGCTTTACGGCGCGGTTGCTGTGACCTTCGTGGTGCAGATGGCGTTCAACTTCCTGGCCCAGTCTCTGTTCGCGAAGAAAGGATTGGATGGGCAGTCGAATCTGAAGTGGTCCGGGGTGTTCTTCTCGGTCCTCTTGGGGTTCGCTTCCGGTGGGGCGCTGGGTGCTTGGCTCATTGTCCTGATGGGCACTGACCCCACGGGGTTCATGGGCGAATCCGGCCCCGCACACCTTGAACCGAACGGGGGCTGGGTGCTGATGCTGGTGGCAGCCCTGTTCTTCCTGTTGGCACTGATTTCCGGGAAGCGCATCCAAGAGCACGAGTCTGCGGATCCGACCCCCGGCGGCTATATGGGCTAGGTCCAGACCGTTAGGAAGAGGTGCTCTCCCCTGGTTGGGGAGGCACCTCTTTCTTCTTGTCGAGTCGGGGCCTTCTTTTCGAGGCGGAACCTTCTTGTCGAGGCAGGGCGCTGTCACTCCTCCGCGCAGGCGTCGACCGCCATCTGGATGACCGTGTCAACAACTTCACGGATGGTCATGTCCGAGGAGTCCACAGTCGTCACTCCTTCTGCCGCCTCCATGAAAGTGGACACCTTGGAATCGATCTGGTCGCGGCCGGAGACGAGGTCAGCGGTCTTGGCCAGGAGTTCCTCATTCACCTGTCCGTAGACTTCCAGAGTACGGCGTCGGATACGGGCGTCCGCATCGGCAACCAGCAGCACCCTCACGTCCGCGTCTGGACAGACAACGGTGGTGATGTCGCGTCCCTCAGCAACCATGCCTCGCCCGTTTCCCCGGGATCTCAGCATCTGCTTCCTCTGTTCCTTTGCCATCCAGTTCCGCACGGGAATGTGACCGGCGACAGTGGAAACCGCTTTAACAACGGGTTCGGAGCGGAGGGCGAGGGTGACGTCTTGCCCTCGTACAAAAAAGTGAGGGTCGTCTACGGTGCCCTCGAAGTGGAAGTCCATCTCATCGGCGGCAACCAGTAGTGCCTCCACGCTCTCCACATCAACGCCGTTTTCGAGCGCATACCAGGTCAGCGCGCGATACATCGCCCCCGTATCCAAGAACGCGATGCCCAAATCTTTCGCAACCTGCTTGGACACGGTGGATTTGCCAGAACCAGAGGGGCCGTCGATCGCGATCAACACTCCCCTGCCCGATACTGCTTCCCGCGCCTGGGTCACATCGATGCCCTGCTCTGCGTTCATTGCGCTCCCCTGTTCGCTACGCGCCAGCCGCGCTGGGACAGTTCTCTTTCGGCGTCCTCGGCCCGCTCCGGGACCACCATGATCCGTGCGAGGCCCACCGGTTGCTCCGCTGAATGATCCAGTGACAAATCCTCAATGCTGATGCCGGCGTCACCCAGTTCGGTGAATAAGCGCCCCAGTTCACCCGGGCGGTCAGGCACCAGAACTTCAACTGCGGCCCAGCGACGAGGTGCACCTCCGTGCTTACCGGGGATCCGGGAGACCCCCTCGTTCCCATTCGCGATAGTCTCGCTGATGGCGCGTGCGGCACCCGGCGCCAACGGGACATCTTCCAGGGTTGCCTGCGCGGAAAGAGGCTCCAACAATGCGTCTAGATCGTCGCGGATCTTCGCGAGAACCTGGGCCACTGGCCCCGCGTTGCCCGCGATGATTGCGGTCCAAAGCGAAGGGTCAGAGGCGGCAATCCGGACCGTGTCGCGCAAACCCTGCCCGGCAAGAGACAACGCCTCGGGGGTGGTTTCCGTCAGCCGGGCGGCCAACAGGCTGGAAACGAGTTGCGGCACGTGGCTCACCACGGCGACCGCGCTGTCATGCTCCTGGGGCCCCAGCTCCACGGGAACGGACCCCAGGTCGACAGCCAGGTCACGCACCGTCCGCGTCGCTTCCACCGAGGACCACGCGGTTGGGACAATCACCCACGGCCGCCCGTAGAACAGGTCGCCGTGAGCGCTTGAGGCGCCGGAGCGGGCCCGGCCAGCCATCGGATGAGAGCCGACAAAACGGGCCAGTATGGCTTCCTGCTGGTCGGCGTCGCCTCCCGCAATGCCCTCGCTCCCCTCATTCCCCTCGTTCCCTTTGACGCCTTTGACGCCTTTGACCACATCATCGATCACCGCAGTTTTAACGGAGGCAACGTCCGTCACCGTGGCCCGCGGAAAACGCCTCAGGTACTCAAGGCAGGTCGCCCCCGAAATGTCGGGAGGGGCAGCGACCACGACTAGCCGAGGTTCCTCATCCGCTGCATCTGTCGGGTAGAGACGCCCCGCGCCCATGTCGATCGCCAGGGCCAACGCAACCGGAGAAGGATCGGTGAGGTAAACATCCACCCCTCGTTCCCGAAGCGCCAAAGCGATGGAAGTGCCGATGAGCCCGGTCCCTGCGATCAGAATCGGGCCGGTGGTGGCTGTGACCTTCGAGGGTGGTCGGACAGTATTCTGCGCCATCAGAGCCCTACCGCGTCATACAGCGCCACCAGGTCATCACCTTTCACGCGGCGCAGGTGGCCGGGCTTCAACCTTTCCAGGCGGATGGGGCCGAATTGAATGCGGACCAGTTCCTTCACCGGGAAGCCCACTTCGTCGAGCATGCGTCGAACGATGCGGTTGCGTCCCTCATGAATCGTCAACTCCACCGCGGAGACGTCGCCAAACACGTCCCGCACGGTGAATCGGTCGGCTTTGATGAACCCGTCTTCCAACTCGATGCCGTTGAGTAGGAGTTTGCGGACGGCCGGCTTCACTTCGCCGTGAACGCGGGCGACGTAGGTTTTGGGGATTTCGTACGAGGGGTGCGTCAGCCGATTCGCCAACTCCCCATCATTGGTGAGAAGGAGGAGACCCTGGGTATCGATGTCCAACCTGCCAACATGATGGAGGCGCTCTGGATAGTCCTCAAGGACGTCGGTCAGGCACGGCCGCCCTTCCGGATCGTGCATGGTTGAGACCATGCCCTCGGGCTTGTTAAGCGCTAACACCACATGTTTGGCCGGCTCCGTCAGGATGCGGCTGCCATCCACGTGAATGACCTGCTTCTCGGGGTCAACGCGGGTTCCCAGTTGTCGAACAACCTGGCCATCAACGCTCACTCGGCCCGCCGTGATCAGTTGCTCTGCGGCACGCCGGGACGCGATGCCCGCCTGCGCGATAACCTTTTGAAGGCGGACGCCCTGCTCTACGTGTGGATCTTTCGCCATGGTTACTCCTCAAGTTCCAATACCAACTCGTCAACCCGTTCCGGCCCGGGCACAAACGGTGCCAGCGGAACCAGGTCGTCGATGGATGTCAGCCCCATCTTTTCTAGGAAGGTCTGGGTCGTGTGAAAAAGGTGAGCCCCAGTGGGACTCTCTCCGCTTTCCTCGATCAGGTCGCGAGCCAACAGCGTCCTGAGCACCGAGTCTACGTTCACTCCGCGGATCCGAGCGATCTGCATTCTGGTCACCGGTTGGCGGTAAGCGATGATGGCGAGGGTTTCCATCGCGGCGCGGGAGAGTGTTGAACTTTCCGAGCCTGCCACGAATGCCCCCACCCACGGCGCCCACTCGGCCCTGGAGAACAGGCGCCACTTGTCTTGGACTTGGCGCAGTTCGAAGCCGCGGCGGCGTCCGCCCCCGCAGCTCTGCCCGATTCCGCCGCCGGCCCCGCCGCCAGCCCCGACGCCATCTGCGTCGACGTTCACGACAACGTCACCATCAACGTCAACGTCTCCGTTGTAGTCGGCTTGAAGGCGACGCAATGCAGCCTCAACCTGCTCAGGTGCCATGCCCGTGGCCGCCACCAGCGCGCCGATACTGACGGGTTCCGAGGCCACCATCAAAATCGCTTCCAACGCCGGCATCAGATCGGCGCCGTCCAGCGTGAAAGTCGCAGGCAGGTCCGCGTCAAACTCAGTCACGGCGTCTCCTCTTCCACTGGATGATCAGTTCGCCCATCGGCTCGGGCTGCTCAAACGCTACGTCGCCGCGCCGATACAGTTCAAGGAGCGCCAAGAAGCGGGTGACGACAACGGCGAGGTCCGAGGTGTCCTCGATCAACCCCCCGAACGTGCATTCCCCGTCGGTTTGGAGGCGTTGGGAGACGATCAGGAGTTCCTCGTCCAAAGAAACTGAGAGTCGCGCAACATGGTCGGCCATGTCTGGCCGGGCCTTCTCCGCCAGAGCTTCCGTCGCCATGAGCGCCAGCGCCTGCGGGGTCAGCGTCCACCGCAATTCCGGCAGCATTGAGGCGTACGGCTGTTCGAGGGGAACTGCCCGAGGGACAGCGCTCGAGAACTCCTTCCACCTCCCCGCCAGCACCTCCGCCGCGTCCTTGAAGGCGCGGTATTGGAGAAGCCGGGAGAAGAGGAGGTCGCGGGCTTCAAGGTCCTCGTCCGCCGGTTCCTCCCCTGGCAGTTGCGGCAGGAGCGCGGCTGCTTTCATGTCCAGCAACGTTGCGGCAACCACCAGGAAGTCCGTGGCCGACGACAGGTCGGGGTATTGCTTGATGAAGGCGAGGAACTCGTCTGTTACCTCTGCAAGTGCCACCTCGGTCAGATCCAGGTCCCGGCGGGCGATCAGTTGCAGCAGCAGATCAAAAGGCCCGGTGAAGTTATCCAAGGCGACGTCGAAGCTGCGGAGGGTGGCGGGGCCGAAAGTCTCGGCGGGGCGGGCGTCCTCCTTCTCCAGGAGGGCTCCGTCGCCCTTCGCGGTCTCGCGGGGCAGAAGGCTATCGAGGGGTGCCATTGAGCCGGCAGTCCCCAACTTGGAAACCATGTACGCCAGGGCCTAGGGCGCTTCGCCGCGGGAAATGATTTCCCGAGCCAACTGCCTGTAAGCCTCAGCGCCGGCGTGCGAGGGGGCGTGCTTCAGGATCGGTTCCGTCGCGACAGAGGCATCGGGGAACTTCACGGTCCTGCGAATCGAAGTTTCGTAGACCAGGTCGCCAAACGCCTCATTCAGCCGGTCCAGCACCTCCCGAGAATGCAAGGTTCGTGAGTCGACAAGGGTCGGCAGGATGCCATCGATCTTCAAGCGAGGGTTAATGCGGTCCCGAACCGTCTCGATCGTCTCCACCAAGAGCGCTACGCCGCGGAGGGCAAAAAACTCGGTGGCCACGGGGACCAAAACCCCGTGAGCGGCGGTGAGCGCGTTGACGGTCAGCAGTCCGAGGGATGGCTGGCAATCAATAATCACCACATCATAATCATCCAGGACGGGGCGAAGGACGCGGGCGAGGGCGGATTCACGGGCGACCTCGTTCACCAACTGCACCTCAGCCGCCGACAAGTCGATGTTGGCGGGAAGCAAGTCCAGGTTGGGATCATCCGTTTCGCAAATCGCGTCGCGCACGTCCAAACGGGGGTTCAGTAGCAGGTCGTAAACCGTTGTTTCCAGATCGAGGGCATTAACCCCAACCCCCACGGACGCCGCTCCCTGCGGGTCGAAGTCGACGATGAGGACCTTGCGGCCATACTCGCTCAAGGCGGCAGCCAGGTTGATGGCAGTGGTGGTCTTGCCGACCCCGCCCTTCTGGTTGCAGATGGCGATGACGCGGGCGGGCCCGTGGTGCTCCAACGGTTCTGGCACCGGGAAGTCAACGTCCTCTTCGACGCCGACGAGGGCCGGCTGGTAGTCCTTACTCACCCCTCAACTCTACCGTTAGTGGGGGGCTCTGGGGACATGGCGCACCACGCATTGAAGCATCGGGGCGTTGGCTGGCGGTTGTACGGTGCCGGCGGTCAGAGGGCGCGGGGGTGGGTCGATCGGTACACCTCGGTCATCATCTGCGGAGACAGCCGGGTGTAAATCTGGGTGGTGGAGACGCTGGAATGCCCCAGGAGCTCTTGGACTTCGCGGATAGAGGCGCCCCCTTCAAGTAAGTGCGTAGCGAAGCTGTGGCGGAGTGTGTGGGGTGAAACCTCGGCGTCAATCCGGGCGGCTTTGGCGGCGCGATCGATGACCTCCCAGGCGGACTGGCGAGACATCGGGTTGCCGCGGGTGTTGAGGAAGAGCTGCGGGACCCCTCGTCCCTTCGCCGCCAAGATAGGGCGGGAGCGCACCAGGTAGGCGCTGATGGCAGTCCGCGCGTGGGAGCCGAGGGGAACCAAACGCTGCTTGCGTCCCTTGCCGAACAGGCGCACCACGGGAAACTCGCCGTCCAGGTCCAGGTCATCGGCGGTTAGGTTCATCGCCTCTGTCACGCGGGCGCCGGTGGCGTACAACAACTCGAGTAGCGCTGTGTCTCGGAGGCCAACCGCATCATCTTTGAGTGCCGAGGTGTCCAACATCGCCACCACCTGCTGCACCGTCAACGCCTTGGGTAAAGTGTCCGCTTTCTTCGGGGCCCTAACGTTCGTCGTAGGGTCGCCCGAGGCAATCCCCTCCCTCACCAACCACTTATGAAAAGAGCGGACGGCTGCCAAATTGCGGGCGATGGACGAGGGTGCCAGCGGTTTCCTCCCCTCGCTGCCGGTCGAGAGGAAAAGAAGGAATTCCTCGACGTTCTGCGCCTTAACTTCAGCCCAGTCGGGAGATACCGGGGACGTTTCCAGGAACTGCTGGTATCTATTCAAGTCGCGGCGATAATTGGAGATCGTGTGCGGGGAGGCACCCTTGGAGACGTTCAGGTCAGCCAGGAACCATTCGACCTCACGCGTCGACGGGTTCGTCACTGCCGGGTGCCTCCTTGGATTGTTGGGGAGGGTCGAGGCAACCTCGTACCACTCCCCCTCGCCACACTACGTGGTGGCAACAAGATGCATATGCCCGATTCTAGCGGCGAGCCGGCTAAGCTGACATCATCGTAAAAAAAGGGGCAGGGTCTCCACACGCCCCGGTGCGAAACCTCTTCGGCGCAGAAAGTAGGCGTCGATACCAGCCCGACCGATCGATGACGAAAAGAGAAAATGCTGTGACATTTGAATGGGGAGAACTCGACGACAAAGCCGTGGTGACAGCCAAGATTTTGGCTGCGGACGCTGTTGAAAATGCAGGGTCAGGTCACCCGGGAACACCGATTTCTCTGGCGGCAGCCGCATATGTCCTTTACCAGCGCCACCTGCGCTTTGACCCCTCAGATCCGAAGTGGCTGGGCCGCGACCGGTTTGTTCTATCGGCCGGACACGCGTCCCTTTTGCAGTACATCCAGCTCTACATGGCTGGTGTCGACATGGAGCTGTCGGACCTGGAAGGTTTCCGTTTCTTTGGCTCCAAGACGCCGGGTCACCCGGAATTGGGCCACACCGCCGGCATTGAAGTTACAACCGGGCCCCTGGGCTCCGGTGTCGCCGCTGCGGTCGGGATGGCGATGGCCGCCCGCCGTGAACACGGAATGTTCGACCCGGATACGCCCCTGGGCGACTCCCCCTTTGACCACAAGGTTTACGTCATTGCTGGCGACGGGTGCATGCAGGAAGGCATCGCGTCGGAGGCGGCTTCGCTGGCGGGGACGCAGAACCTCGGCAACCTGATTGTCATCTACGACGACAACAGGATCTCCATTGAAGACGACACCTCGATTGCTTTTAACGAAGATGTGCGGAAACGGTTCGAGGCGTACGGCTGGCACACCGACCAGGTTGACTGGCTGCAGGACGACGGCACGTATGTCGAGGATGTGGAGGCGTTGGACGCGGCGTTGACGCGGGCAGAGGCGATCACGGATAAGCCCTCGCTCATCGCCCTCAAGACCATCATTGGCGCACCGACCCCGGGCAAGCAGGACACCGGCGGAATCCACGGCGCGAAACTGGGTGATGATGCGCTGCGCGGGTTGAAGGAAGCGCTGGGCGCCGACCCCGACAAGATGTTCGACGTTGATGAGAAGGTCATCGAACACACCCGAGCCAACGCTCAGGCGCGCGCAGAAAAGGCCGTGGCAGCCTGGGATGTGGCGTTCCGGGAGTGGGCCGAGGCGAACCCGGAGGGCGTGGCTCTGCTGAACCGCATTCGTTCGGGGGCGCTGCCGGAAGGTCTGGCGGATGCTCTGCCTGACTTTGAGGCGGGCAAGGATGTGGCGACCCGTGCCGCATCGGGTGCTGTGATCAACGCTATCGCTCCGGTGATGCCGGAACTGTGGGGTGGGTCGGCGGACCTGGCAGGTTCGAATAATACGTTGATGAAGGGGGAGCCCTCGTTCTTCCCGAAGGAGCGCTCATCGAAGGCGTTCCAGGGTGACGAGTTTGGCCGGAACCTCCACTTCGGTGTTCGCGAACATGGGATGGGTGGCATCCTCAACGGGATCGCTGCGGACGGTTTGACCCGGGTTTACGGCGCGACCTTCTTCGTCTTCGCTGACTACATGCGTGGGGCTGTGCGATTGGCGGCCCTCATGAACCTGCCGGTGACGTACGTGTGGACACACGACTCGATTGGTGTGGGCGAGGATGGCCCGACCCACCAGCCCGTCGAGCACCTCGCCGCCTACCGCGCCATGCCAAACCTGGCGTTGGTGCGGCCGGGTGACGCGGATGAGACGGCGCAGGCGTGGATGGGAATCCTGGAGCGGCGCGGGCCCGCGGGTCTGATTTTGAGCCGGCAGAACCTGCCGAACCCGGCGCGGGGCGAGGGCACTGGTCTGGCCTCAGCCGAGGGCGTCCGCCGCGGAGCCTACGTCCTTAAAGACACGGAGGGGACCCCGGACGTGCTGCTCTTCGGCTCTGGCTCGGAGTTGCAGTTGGCGTTGGAGGCGTCCGAGGCTCTGGCGGGTGACGGCATCAAAGCCCGCGTCATCTCGGTGCCTTGCATGGAGTGGTTCTCGGAGCAGTCCGAGGAATACCAGGCAGAAGTAGTGCCCGCCTCCGTCCAGGCGAGGGTTTCAGTCGAAGCGGGGCTGGCTCTGCCGTGGCGTGAGGTTGTTGGAGATAAGGGACGGTCAGTCTCTATCGAGACCTTCGGGGCGCCTGGGGCGGCCGGAACTCTGTATGACCACTTCGGTGTCACCACCGAGGCCGTCGTCGCCGCTGCGAAGGAAAGCCTTGCCGAGGTGAAAGGCGAAGGCGACGGAGGCACGGGCAAAGCCAAGAAGCGCACCAACCTGTGGCACCGGAGCCTTCGCTAGGCTCTCGCTGACCCCGCAGGCCTCCGCTGACCCCGCAGGCCTCGCCGGCTCTACCAGCCTCGCCGGCTCTACCAGCCCCGCAGGCTCTACCAGCCCCGCAGGCCCAACGGAACCGTAGCGTGCGCTAACTCAGCAAACTGAAGGCGGCTGCTCTTACACCTAAGCGATTGGGTGCGAGGGTGGCTGCCTTCGTCTGTGCCTGCACGCAGCGCCCTCCCCGCGCCAACCCAGCCCCAAGAGTCCTTCTCATCCCCGCAGCCCAGCGCCCCTCACGCTCGCTGTCCCCGATGTGTTTCGCTGTCCTCAATGCGCTTCCCTGTCCTTAATGTGTCTGTCGCAACAGTGTTCTGGCGTCAATTCGTTGCACCAGCAGCTCCGGGAGGCACATCGGGGACAAGGAAGGACAAGATTTGAGGGACGCCGCGTAGCGGCACTGCGCGCGAGCGGCTATTCGCGAGAACCCCAACCAAACCAGGCACACCAGACACTGTCGAGCCCGGGCAATCCCGCACCCGCAATTCGGCGCAGTTTGGGTTGATCTGGCAGCAAGAACCCAGGTTAATCTGCCAGTGTGTGTCGACGAGTCGATGTCCGACGCGTCTTCAAGAACGTCAGAGAGTACCTAATGGGCGGGACACGCTTGCGCTAACCCCAAAGTTGGTCCTAGGAAAAATCGACGGGCAGATGAACTACAGATTTATCTTCGCCGGGTCTCCATCTTCACCGGGCCGGTCCCGAAGAGTTGTGGCCGGCGACTCGAGGAGGCTCCGAGCTCACTGAACCGAGCACGCCGTTTCCAGCAACAGGTCACGAATCCAGGAGTTCCGCTCATCGGCCCCGAAACCCCGCGCGAAGAAGCCTTCCTGGCTGGGACTGAGCTTCCGCAACTGACCACCCAGTCGCTGCATCGTCCTCTATCTGGGTCGGTGACGAGACTACGTCGCATCCAGCTCACTCAGAGGACCAGGGCTCGCCAACAGCCGAGAGGGAACCATGCTGAAGGTAACCTACCGTGGACGGACCTCGCATCCCACGCCGTCCTTATCCGCATCAAACTCTTGTTGCCAACCCGGGTCACTTGGGTAGATGGGGCGCCCCAATTTGTCCCAGACATCCTTACAGTTCTTGCACACCGGGGCCGCTACACTGCTACCTCCGCCGGAGCCCGCTGCAACGTAGCCCTGCCAAACGCCGTTAGAAGCGAACCTGTTGAGGCGTCCATCAATCGTGTACTGTCCAGTAACCATCGCCCCTGATGGTTTCAGGTAGTACCAGGACGAGCCCAACTTGAGCCAACCAGTCTTCATCGCCCCAGACGAACTCAAGTAATACCAGTCTCCTCCCTGTTTTGCCCAGCCGGTGCGCATCGCTCCGTCCGCGCCAAGGTGATACCACTTGCCCGAAGACTTGATCCACTTGTCCGTTACGTTAGACCCCTTGCCATCGGCGTAGTACCAAGTCCCGTCCTGTTGGTACCACCCCGCGGGCCGCAGCGCGGGTTCCGGAGTCACAGGATCACGTTCGCTCTCCTCAGAGGAACCGTCGACGACGACGCGGGTCGTTGCGTCAAGTTAAGCTTCACTCGCCTCTAGATAGTCTGAGCCCTCGATTTTTCCATCAACCAGGACCGACTCAGTGCCGCCATCCGAAGCAGACCGCGCCTCGTCTTCTCCCGAGACAGCCGCCGCCGCAGGCAGCGTCCCCATAGCGACGAGAGCCACTGTGGCCCCTAGTGATGCGACCCACTTTCCTGGGTGGTTCATTGCTTGTTCTCCTCGCGAAAGCAAGGAGCCGCGGGCGCCCTTGTCCGAGCCCTTCTCCAGCTCCTTCGGGTCGGCCTACTACGGACAACGTGGCCGCGTGGACTTAGGCTCTGGGACCCGACTTCATGCTGAGCCGGGCGAGCGAAGCTGGTTCCACCGCGCCCCGGCTGCGGGGTGTGCGCTAGCTGGACATTACCAACGTGGACACGCACGCAGCCCCCAATCCGTGGATCGAGGACACCGGAGCAGGCACCGTGGTTGAAATCGAGAGCAACAGAAAAGGGCCCACCGAAACAAGGATGTAGTTTCAGTCGGCCCTCGCCGATATTCAGTTTGGGATGGTGTCCTTCAGTCGGAACGCAGGATCGACATCGTAGCCGTCCTGCCCCTACCTATCTAGAACCCGAAGCGAACCATCAGCCCATACGCGATGATTGCTACCGACCAGACCACCAGAACACCAATGGTGATGCGATTCAGGTTCTTCTCCGCGACACCTGATGAGCCGGCAGTTGAGGAAATGCCCCCGCCGAACATATCCGAGAGTCCCCCGCCACGCCCCTTATGCATCAGCACCGTCAAGATAAGCAGCAGGCTAGAAATGACGATGAGCGTCACCATCGTAATCTTCAGGGCAGCCACGCGTTGCCATCCAATCCGCCCGCGAAGTGCGAGCAAGTTTTTCCTGACCTCGCCCCAACCGGCGAAGCTGAACGTCCCTACTTTAGCGCATCGGCACCAAAGAACCAGCACCGTGTAGGCGTACGAGGTTTCCCGTGAGTACGGCATTCGCCACAAAGATGGGGTTGGGGGGTGGGCTTGGCTGCAGCGTCTCGTCGGAAATCTTCGTCCCACCTGGTACTCATCGCTCCCCCTCGTCCCAAAACGCATCCACCAAAAGCCGAGCGCATGATTTCAATAGCGACGCTCCCTTGCGAAAAGTTCCCGGGTTGAGCCCTTGAAGCAAGGGCCGCCGGGCACCCCGGTTGGCACGTTGAACCGCGAGAGTCGCTCCACCAAATAAGCAGCCAAACGCGCCAGATTCAAAGTCTGCTCGTAGGCAACATTGATAAACCGCCAGTCGACATCCTCCAGTTCCTGCTGCCGAATCACAGCTGCCGTAGCGACGGCGTGTGCGCTGGTGGAGGTGTCTCCGTATTTTCCCAGCCCCGTCGTCTCGATCGCTACTCGATATTTCGGCAACGTAATGTCGAGATTCCGGCTTCTGCCGTGAGCGGTTACGGGAGTTTGAGTTTCGATGATCTCGCCGGGCCGCAGGATGGAGTGGAGGGCCCAAAGAACGATGGACTCCGCCGGCGACTCAATTCCCGGGTCGGCGCAACTGACGAGGGCCATCGCTTGTCGTAACCCGGCCGGCGCTCTCTGTCCGTCAAGTGCGAGCGCCTCGAGTTGATTGGTCAACTTGGCTTTGTAGTCAGACTCTCTCTTGCGCGACGGAGCCAAAGAGCGACGATCAAACTGCACCCTCCATCGCATCAGTTGACTGAGATCGTGAAACGCCTGGAGTGGGTGGAAAACCCTCGCCAAATCCAACGCCACCATGTAATCGGGAGCCACCGGCAGGCCCTGGGGAGTTCGCGTGCTGTCCTCCAGCGTGCGAGGCAGCATAGAAGTCTGCCGGACTCGCACCTCCGAGACTGTCGTGTTTTCGAGGGCGACCCGTGGCACCACCCGGACTGAACCCGACCGGGGATTCCTCCTAACGAACACATCAGGGTTGTTCCACCAAGGCTCAATCCCCCGAGCCACCAGCGCAGACTCCCCCGTGAACGCAAGCTCTATCCCTCCGTGTGTCTTTGCGTGAATGGCGAGAAGTCGAGCTTCAGCGACTCTCTGCCTGGCAACCCAGGGTGGCCCGCCTTCGCCCAACGCCCGCGACGACGCATAGACACCCCTGAATATCGGCACAAGCCCTCTTCGGTTTGCGCTTTCCTCACACAACCTTGCCTCCCTGGTGCTCACCGCCAGGTCCTTCATCGACACGTTCACCTCTTCATTTTCCCAACCCCGGGAGCAGAGATCTCTTCCCTTCAGCGCCCCTGTGGATAACCCTGCGCGAGAACCCTTGTACTTCTTCGCTCCCTACACTCCTTCCCGGTGACGTCTCTCTGGCCTTCTGGGCACACCCTGTCCGTTGAAGGAACGTGGCTACTGAAACAACGCGACTGCTGAAACAACGCGACTGCTGAGGCAACATGACTGCAAAACCGCAGGCACGCCGCTTCGGCGGCCTCTCCGGAGACCCTCTCTCTACTCGCTCTGCTTCCTTGTCCCTGTTGTGCCTCCCTGCCTTTCCTGTGTCTGTTATGTCTCCGTTGTGGATCGAAACTGCGACACCAGGAGCTCCGGGAGGCACATTAGGGACAACGAAGCACAAGAAGGACAGCGAACAACCTGCGCGGACAAGGAAAAAGACAAGGACCACGTGAACAGCGAACAACCTGCGCAGGAAGCAATGAGCTCAAGAAGAAACTCAGCAAGGAGTGACGGAACAAAGAGCACAACAGCAAGGAGTGACGGAGCAAGGAGCACCAGAGTAAGGATCAACAGGAATTAATGAAGCAATTCAGTAAAGGAGCAACCGGAATAAGGAGCTACAAGGAAGCGCGACGCGGGAGCTCAAAGGCGGCTCCCCCACCGCACTCGTGCAGCAGAGGGAGCCGCCTTTTGTTGGCTGGGCTGGGTCAGTTCAGTCCAGGTTGGGCCGGGCCAAGCCTGGCTGAGTCAAACCGGGCCACACTGAGCCAAACCATCGAGTCAGACCGCCGGGCCAAGTCAGGCCCGGGCACGCCCTGAACAGGTCACGCCCTGAAGTCGCAGATCTTCGCGAACTCGTCAGCGTCCAGCGAAGCACCACCCACAAGCGCCCCATCAACGTTCGGCTGAGCCATGATCTCCTTGACGTTCGAGGACTTCACCGACCCGCCATAAAGAATCCGGATCGCATCCGCCGTGTCCTTGTCGAACATGGTGACAAGCAGTTCGCGGATCGCAGACGCCACCTCTTCCGCGTCGCCAGGCGTGGCGACTTCGCCGGTGCCGATGGCCCAGACAGGCTCGTACGCGATGACTACCTTCTTAGCGTCATCCTTCGTGTAGCCAGCGAATGCGCCCTTGATCTGGTCAACGACGTGATCGACGTGCTCGCCGCGTTTGCGGACCTCCAGCACCTCGCCCACACACACGATCGGGATCATCCCGTTTTCCAGTGCCGCCTTACCCTTTTGGCCAACCAGGTCATCGGTCTCCTGGTGGTACTGGCGACGCTCGGAGTGGCCGACCACCACGTATGACACGCCAAGCTTGGAGAGCATGGTTGCCGAGATCTCACCCGTGTATGCGCCCGAGGCGTACACCGCAACATCCTGCGCACCCAGTTTGATGTCCAGGTTGTCGCCCTCAATGACGGTCTGCACCGAACGCAGATCCGTGTAAGGAGGGATCACCACGACCTCCGTCGCCGCGTAATCGAAGCGACGATCGTCCAGTTCTGTTGCCAGACTCTGAACCAAAGAGATCGCCTGCAGGTGATCCATGTTCATCTTCCAGTTGCCTGCAATAAGCGGAATTCGTACCATCTAAAATCAGTCCTCCAGAACTGCGATACCTGGCAGAGTCTTACCCTCAAGAAGTTCGAGGGACGCACCGCCACCTGTTGAAATATGAGAGAACGTGTCCTCGTCAAAGCCAAGGATACGCACTGCCGCTGCGGAGTCGCCGCCGCCGACCACGGTGAACGCTTCGGTCTCGCTCAGCGCACCCGCAACACCCTTGGTTCCGTTCGCAAACGCCTCGAACTCGAAAACACCCATCGGGCCGTTCCAGGCAACCGTCTTCGCTTCAAGAATGTACTTGGCGAACAGCGCCGCAGTGTCCGGGCCGATGTCAAGTCCCATGTCATCTGCGGGAATGTCTGCCACGGGAACCACAGTCGCGGGAGCGTCGGGAGCGAACTCTGGCGCCACGACAACGTCCACGGGGAGAACGAGGTTTACCCCATTCTTCTTAGCCGTCTCCAAGTAACCACGGACCGTGTCGAGTTGGTCTTCTTCGAGGAGGGACTTGCCCACCTCATACCCCTGCGCCTTCAAGAAGGTGAACGCCATTCCCCCACCGATCAGCAGCGAATCCGCCTTGTCCAGCAGGTTCGCGATGACACCAAGCTTGTCGGAGACCTTGGAGCCGCCCAGGATCACCACGTAAGGGCGCTCGGGGTTATCCGTCGCCTTGGACAGGGATTCGATCTCCTTGAAGACCAGTTCACCGGCTGCGGAAGGAAGGAGCTCAGCAATGTCATAGGTAGAGGCCTGCTTGCGGTGCACCACGCCGAAGCCGTCGGAGACGTAAGCGTCGCCCAGCTCGGCGTATTCGCGCGCCAACTCCTGGCGCTCCGCGTCGACCTTAGAGGTCTCACGCGCGTCATAACGCACGTTCTCCAGCAGCGCCACCTGGCCCGGCTCCAGAGCTGCCACAACAGCCTTCGCGGAATCGCCGGTGACGTCTTCGGCGAGGACAACATCCTCGCCCAGCAACTCGCTGAGACGCTCTGCGACAGGGGCCAACGAGTAGGCGGGGTCTGCCTTCCCACCGGGGCGACCCAGGTGGGCCAGGATTACAACTTCCGCCCCCGCCTCAGACAGGCGCTTGATGGTGGGAAGTGCGGCGCGGATACGACCGTCGTCTGTGATCACGCCATCTTTGAGCGGGACGTTGAAGTCGGAGCGCACAAGGACGCGCTTCCCTTTCAGGTCCCCAAGTGAATCAATAGTTCTCAGCACAGGTAACTCCTTTGGTGCTGCTAGTGAGTGGATGTTGGAAAAGTGAATGTCGGGGGGCCCGCCTCAGCGCGAGCCGTGTTGTGACCGTGCGACCGCATCGCGGCCGAATTACGTCAGACATGGCACGCCCGCGCACACAAATCTGCATGCGCGGGCGTCAAACCATTAGCGACGGCTTATTCTCAGAGCTTTTCGCCAACCAGCACGGTCAGGTCGACAAGGCGGTTCGAGTAGCCCCACTCGTTGTCATACCAAGAGACAACCTTGACCTCGTTATCAATGACCTTCGTCAGGCCAGAGTCGAAGATCGAGGAGGCCGGATCGCCTTCGATGTCCTTGGACACCAGCGGATCGTCGGAGTACTCCAGGATGCCCTTCAGATCGCCATCAGCAGCAGCCTTGACTGCAGCGTTGACCTCTTCAACGGTCACAGGACGTGACGCAATGAAGGTGAGGTCGGTGACGGAGCCTGTCGGGACCGGAACGCGCAGTGCGTATCCGTCCATCTTGCCAGCCAGCTCGGGAAGAACCAGGGCAACGGCCTTGGCTGCGCCAGTGGAAGTCGGGATGATGTTCAGAGCGGCAGCGCGTGCGCGACGCAGATCCTTGTGAGGGGCGTCGAGGAGGCGCTGGTCGCCTGTGTAAGCGTGGATCGTGGTCATGAGGCCACGTTCGATGCCGAATGCCTCATCCATGACCTTCGCCAGAGGCGCAAGGCAGTTGGTGGTGCAAGAGGCGTTCGAAATGATGTTGTCAGTTTCGGGGTTGTAGTCCTGGTCGTTGACGCCCATAACGAAGGTGCCATCGATGTTCTTACCCGGAGCCGAGATGATTACCTTCTTCGCGCCAGCATCGATGTGCTTCTGCGCAGCCGCACCGTCAGTGAAGAATCCGGTGGATTCAATGACGACGTCGACGCCCAGATCGCCCCAAGGAAGATTGGCGGGATCCCTTTCAGCAAAGACTTTGATGGTGTGGCCATCGACCGTGATCGAATCATCGGTGTAGGACACATCTGCGTCGAAACGGCCCAGAACCGAGTCATACTTCAGCAAGTGAGCAAGCGTCTTCGGGTCGGTCAAGTCATTCACTGCGACGACTTCGATATCAGCACCCTGTTCGTCGATCGCGCGGTAAAAGTTGCGTCCAATTCGGCCAAAGCCGTTGATGCCTACGCGGGTTGTCACTATGTCCTCCTGGTGTGCATTCGCAGCACTTGGGTTGTTGTCACACGGGAGCATCCGTGTGAGCCGCCCATGTACAGCGGCCACCCCTCAATTTACACCCGAAATGCTTTAAGCGCACCGACCTTTTGCCTTTTTCAGCGCAGGGGTGAGGGGTCTATCACAAAGGGTCGCGAATCCCCATATCCACTCGTGTTTTTGTACGAGGACACCCGTGTCTTAGGCGTTTTTGTACGAGGACACCCGTGTCTTAGGCGTCGTCGAGAAGTTCTTCGGTCAGCACGGAGTGGGTGTTTGGCACCCCGTTTTCTTCCGCGACCTTGTCAGCCATGGCCAGCAACCGCCTGATGCGCCCCGCCACGGCGTCCTTCGTCAACGGAGGGTCTGCTTTCTGCCCTAGTTCTTCAAGGGAGGCTTGCTTGTATTTGATTCTCAGTTCTCCAGCCTCGCGCAAGTGAGCGGGCACCGTATCGCCGAGGATCTCAAACGCCCTCTGGACTCGTGCCCCCGCGGCAACTGCAGCTCGCGCAGAACGACGCAAGTTTGCGTCATCGAAGTTGGCCAACCGGTTCGCGCTCCCCCGCGCTTCCCGTTTCTCTCTTTGCACCTGCCACTTCTCGTAGGTCTTCGGCGCCCCTAGTGCTTGAAGCAGCTCCGCGATTGCTTCGGAGTCGCGGATGGTCACTCGGCTGGTGCCTCGCACATCCCGGCTCTTGCCGTTGGACCCCAGCCTGCGCGCCAGGCCAACCAGGGCCACCGCAGTCTCCGGGCCAGGGCATGTCACCTCCAACGAGGAAGACCGGCCGGGTTCCACCAATGAACCACGGGCAAGGAACGCCCCACGCCAAGCGGCGGCCGCCTCTGGCAGTCCCGCGCCGATGATCTGCGACGGAAGCCCTCGTACCGGCCTTCCCGCGGAATCAATAAGTCCAGTCAATCGCGCCAACTGGTCAGCATCCTTCACCACGCGAACCACGAAGCGGTTGCCTTTGCGTAGCGCCCCGCCCGAAACGATGATTACCTGGCACTCCGCTCGGTACAGCCTCTCCAAAAACGCCTGGAGACGCTTCGCAACGAGCTCCGAGTCCACCTCTGCCTCGATAAGTATCCGGCCGCCAACCACGTGCAATCCGCCGGCAAAACGCAACATGACCGAACACTCGGCGCGCGCTTCCGAAATCGAATTGGGGTTCTGAAGTGCAATCTCTGTCTTAAGTTCAGAGGTCAGGGACAAATTTCTTCTCCGTATCGAAGCTAACTAAGCCATTGTTCGCTGTCTCCGACTTCCCCCAAGTACCGCTCAAAGGCGTCCCTAAGGGCCGCTGCCAAACGCAGCGGGTCATGGGTAGCATCTTCCGCACCGGAGTGAACCTGCCGCAACAGCACCCGAGCCCCAAGCTCAGCACTGGCTTCCAACAGGTCATCGATGTCGTCTACAGATGTCGGATCAGCGATTACTACATCTATCTTAAGGTCTGGCGCTGCGTCCTGGATCGCTCGGACCAAGTCACCGGAGGACATTTGGAATGTTTCCTCGTCCTGCACGGTCAAATTGAGAACAAGAGCACGATGCGCCTCGGTCGTGACAAGGGCACGTCGCAGTTCATCGACCATGAGGTGCGGGATGACCGAGGTGTACCAGGACCCCGGCCCCAGCACCACCCAATCTGCTTCCTCTATCGCCTCAAGGGCAGCGGCCGGCACGGGAGCGTCAGACGGTTCCACCCGAAGATCTCTTATCGCGCCACCAGCAGTTGCCACCGAGGTCTGACCGTCAATCTTGATCTCTTCTCCCCCGTCAAGGACAATGTCCGCCTCAATCCGCAACGGTTCCAAACTCATCGGGAGCACGCGACCGTGTGTGTTCAACAGGCGGCCTACAGCGTCGAGGCCGACGATGGGATCCTCGTACATCTGCCACAAACCGAGGATGAGAAGGTTCCCGAGGGCATGCTGGTTCAACGACCCGTTGGTCTCAAAACGGAGCTGCATCAGATCACGCCATGCCAGTCCCCAGTCGGAGTCGTCACACAACGCAACAAGCGCCATTCGAAGGTCGCCCGGCGGCAGCACCGGGGTTTCTTGACGGATGCGGCCAGAAGAGCCGCCATCATCTGCAACCGTCACCACGGCCGTAAGCCGCTGAGTGATATGTCGAAGCGACCTGAGCGTGGCAGCAAGCCCATGGCCGCCGCCAAAAGCCACAACTTTCGGCCCGGTAACCTCACGTCTTAGCGGATCCGGCACGCCTGCGCTGCTCATAGTCGCCCCATGTCTCGGTGAGTGACTTGCACGGGGATGTTGCGAGAACGAAGCGACTTAGCAATGCGTTCAGCGATTGCGACGGACCGATGTCGGCCGCCCGTGCATCCAACAGCCACCGTGACGTACGGCTTCAGTTCTCTCTGGTAGCCCGGCAGAGTACTGGCGATGAGGTCGGTGTAGGAGGCAACAAACTCCTCCACCCCCTCCTGCGCGAATACATAATCAGATACCGCTTCATCACGGCCTGTCAGCCGCCGCAACTCATCAACCCAGTACGGGTTGGCGATGAAGCGAACGTCAACCACGTGGTCCGCATCCATCGGTGGCCCGTGCTTAAATCCGAAGGAGCTCAGCGCAACATTCACCGGACGCGGCCCCTCCTGCGCCACGACGGACCGCATGTGACGGGCCAGGTCGTGAATGGATTTGCCGGTCGTATCAATGACCTCGTCAGCGCGCTGACGCAACGGGGCCAGCAGACGAGCCTCTGTTTCCAACCCATCAAGCACACTGCCGGAACCCTGAAGCGGATGGGGGCGCCGACTTGCCTCATAGCGGCGCACCAACTCCTCATCGGTTGCGTCGAGGAACACGATTCGATGCGGGATCTCATGCGCCCTGAGGTCTTCCAGAGTGTCTTCCAACGACTTGAAAAACTCTCTGCTTCGAACATCGACAACGGCGGCAAGCCTGTGCACGCCCCCACCGGCGGGAGTCATCATGCCCGCAAGCGGCATCAGCATTGCCGGCGGGAGGTTGTCGATGACGTACCAGTCCAGGTCCTCAAGTGCGTTTGCCGCGTGGGTTCTGCCCGCTCCCGAACGGCCTGTAATGATAAGGATTTCATTCGGTTCGACTTCGTCTTCGACGACCACTGGGTCGTCTGACTCTTCGCGTTCAATCGCCGGAATCCCAAAAGGCGCCGTCAGCGGGTGCTTCAGTTCAGTCTTCTTCACATTCTCATCCGCGCTCATGGTTCCAGCTTGCCACTGTGGGCCCGGTTTCGGCTCATTTTGCGTCGGGGCAGGGTTTCTTTCCTTCTGCCTGGTGGAGCATTTGGTGCACGTGGGAGGCTGTTTTTTCCCCAAATCCGGGGACTTCGGAGATTTGTTCGACGGTGGCTTCTCGGATTCGTTTGACCGACCCGAAGTGTTTCAGTAACGCTGATTGTCGAACGGGTCCCAGCCCCGGAATTGCGTCGAGTGCGGAGCGGGTTTGGGCTTTGAGCCTTTTGTTTCTGTGCTTTGTGATCGCGAATCGGTGGGACTCGTCGCGCAGGTGTTGGAGCAGGTATAGCGAGGGGGAGGTACGAGGAAAGATGACGGGGTACGCCTCCCCGGGCACCCACACCTCCTCCAGTCGTTTCGCTAATCCGATCACGGGCAGGTTGACGCCCACGTCCAGCAGGGCTTCGCGGGCGGCGTTGACCTGGGCTAAGCCGCCATCCACCACGACCAGATCCGGGTCGTAGGCAAACTTTCGTGCTTTCCCGTCTTCGGGAATGATTTCGCCGGATTCGAGGTCGTCCATATCGGGGTTTTCCTCGAGTTCTGCGGAGGCTCCAATCGTGTGCAAGGATTCCTGCTCCTGGTCCTTTTGCGCAGCTATTCCCATTCGTCGGAACCGTCTGCGTAAGACTTCCCCCATCGCCGCGGTGTCGTCCTGGTTTCCGCCGTCTTCGCCCTGGATGTTGAAGGTGCGGTATGCGTCTTTGCGGGGGGCGCCGTCTTCAAAGACGACCATTGAGGCGACTTTGTGTTCGCCCCCGGTGTGTGAGATGTCGAAGCATTCGATGCGGAGTGGCGCTCTTTCGAGGTCGAGGGCTTCGATGAGTCCTTCAAGTGCGATCGCTCGCTGGGTGAGGTCTGCGGAGCGACGTGTTTTATGCAGCTTCAGTGCGCCTTCCGCGTTTTCTTTCACGGTTTCCAGGAGGGCTGCTTTCTGACCTCGTTTCGGGACGGTGATGGTTACTCTGCGGCCGGCCAACTCGGTTAGAACTCTGGCGAGTTCCGCTTGGTCGCTGGGGGTCACGGAGACCAGGACCTGCCTTGGCACTGCTTCCACGGGGAGGTGGGCTACGTCGTCAACGGAGGTGGGGGCGGCGCTCCTGCGGGCGTTGCGTTTGTCTCCGATGCGGGTGCGGGTGGCGTAGACCTGCTCGAGCAGGTCGTGCATCAAGGTGGCCTCGGACCGGTCGTCAACGCGTTCGAGGATCCACCCTTGAGTGCCTCGGATGCGCCCGCCGCGCACGTAGAAGGCGTGCACTGAGACGTCCAGGTCGTCTGCCACCAGCGCGAACAGGTCCGCGTCCACGTCGGCTGGAAGGGCGATCGTGTTTTTCTCTTGGACCTTGGCCAGCGCGGAGAGTTCGTCGCGTTTTTGGGCGGCCAGTTCGAAGTCCATTTCCTCGGCGGCGGCCCGCATCTCTGTTTCCAGCCGAGCAGTAACCTCGCGTGTTTCTCCGTCCATGAAGGCGCAGAGGGCCTCGGCAATCTCCCGGTGCTCCTGTGGTGTGACTCTTCCAACGCAGGGTGCGGAGCAGCGATCGATGTAGCCCAGTAGGCACGGACGCCCCTGGGCCACTGCGCGGCGGAACACGCCGGCGGTGCAGGATCGCATCGGGAACGTCGGCAGCAGGAGGTCGATAGTTTCACGAATGGCCCAGACCTTGGTGTAGGGGCCGAAATACCTGCTTCCGGCTCTGCGAGCGTCGCGAGAGATCGACACGCGCGGGAACTCCTCCCCCATGGACACCGATAGGTAGGGGTAGGACTTGTCGTCTCGGTACATGACATTGAAGCGTGGTTCGAACTGTTTGATCCACTGGTATTCGAGGGTGAGTGCTTCAACCTCGTTCGTCACCACCGTCCACTGCACCGAGCGTGCCTGTGCGACCATCTGCGCGGTGCGAGGGTGGAGTACTTCCGCGTCTTGGAAGTAGTTGGTGAGGCGGGCCCGCAAGTTTTTCGCCTTGCCTACGTAAAGCACCCGGCCCTGTTCATCGCGGAACCGGTAGACGCCGGCAGAGCGCGGTATCTCACCGGTCTTCGGACGCCACGAAGGCCCGCGGCTCGATTCTGGGCTGTTGTTGCTCACGAACTCTCTTCGGTTGTCGGGTTAGGCGCAGGTCAGCGCTATGGCTGTACTGAATCTAACATCGCCAACGGTCTGTGCAATGGAATAAATCTCATGTCAGGAACGGGGATTGGAGCTTCATCCGCCGTCGCCTCGTTTAGAGTTGTACTGGCTCACCGGCCTAGGCCCTAACGGATAAGAGCCGGTGGCAGGGGCAGCCAAACCGCTGCCAACAACGGGAGGAATCAGGATTGTTCAATTCAGCCACTGACCTGGTGGTGTTCATCAACAGGGAAGCAATCGACTTCGTTGACATCCGTTTTACGGATCTGCTGGGCACGCAGCACCATTTCACTATGCCTGCAGCCAACTTCAAGGACACGCCGATAACGGACGGGATCATGTTTGATGCCTCGTCCTTACCTGGGTTTAAAGCGATTCACGAATCCGATATGAAGCTGCTCCCGGACGTTGCAACCGCCTACATTGACCCGTTCCGTAAGTCGAAGACGATCGCGATTTCGGCCTCGGTGGTAACTCCCATAACGAACCAGGCCTATACCCGCGACCCACGCTACGTGGCAACCCAGGCGGAGAACTACCTAAAGTCCACAGGCATCGCGGACACGTGCTACGTCGGAGCAGAAGCCGAGTTCTACCTGTTCGATTCCATCCGCTACCGCATCTCCCCGGAGCGGACGTTCTACGAAATTGATTCGCGTTCTGCCCCATGGAACGCTGATCTGAAGGACAGCGAGGGCAACCCCGGACACAAAATGCTCTTCAAGTCCGGGTACTCTCCAGTTTCCCCGATGGACCATTTCTCTGATGTTCGCGACGATATTTCTCTTCTCCTTGAAGAGGTCGGATTGCATGTCGAGCGTGCTCACCATGAAGTTGGCGCCGCCGCCCAGCAGGAAATCAACTACCGGTTCGCACCTCTTGTAAGGGCTGCCGACGACATGCAAAAGTTCAAGTATGTGGTCAAAAATGAGGCACTGAACCACGGCCTTTCCGCGACGTTCATGCCCAAACCTGTGCTTGGAGACAACGGCTCTGGCATGCACACGCACATCTCTTTGTGGCAGGACGGACAGCCACTGTTCTCCGATCCATCCGGCTATGCCGGCCTGTCCCAGACGGCTCTTTGGTTCATCGGCGGCCTGCTCCAACACGCCCCGGCGATGCTTGCCTTCACGAACCCAACGATTAACTCTTTCCGGCGCCTGATCCCCGGGTTCGAGGCACCGATCGCCCTTGTCTACTCGGCGGGCAACAGGTCGGCGTGTGTGCGCATTCCGATCACTGGGACCTCCCCCAAGGCCAAGCGCATCGAATACCGCATTCCAGATGGTGCCGCGAATCCGTATCTTGCTTTCGCAGCGATCTTGATGGCCGGTCTTGATGGCATTGAGAACCAGATTGATCCGGGCGACCCGATGGACGTGGATTTGTACGAGGTTCCCCGCAAGGAACTGGAACGTCTAACCCGCCTCCCGCACTCCTTGGAGAGCGCTTTCAGAGCCCTGGATCGCGACCACGAATTCCTTCTCAAGGGAAACGTGTTCACCGATGACCTTCTTGAGGCGCTAGTGAAGTTCAAGTATGAGCGGGAAATCGACCCTGTTCGCACCATGCCCCATCCAATGGAGTTCCAGCTTTACTACGGCTCTTAATCGCGCCGCTCGGTTGTGTCCGGTTCGCCTCGTGATCGGACACACAAAAGCGTTCTTCAATATTTGTACTATTGTCCTACCCGGAGATACTACAAACCTTGAAGGACTGACATGTCTACGAAGCACGACCCGGAACTGACCCTCGAACAGCTACAACTGATTCCGCCAATCCGGTCTGACATGACGGTGCCGGGAATGTACGCACACAGAGCCATGGTCTCCCCGGGTGGGATCATCGCCGAACGCCGCACGGACATCGGCGGCTGGCGCCCTGTCACCGTGGAAGCGTTTCTGGCCGAAGTTGAGGTGTATGCCCGCGGTCTGATTGGGATGGGCATCGAACCCGGGGAGTCAGTGGCACTCCTCAAATCGAACTCCTACAGGTGGATGGTCCTAGACCTTGCGATCATGTCGGTTGGCGCAGTCACCGTGCCCATCTATGAGTCTGATTCGGCCAAGCAGATAAGCCACATTTTGAACGATGCGGATGTCGTCCTTGTCATCACCGACACAACGCAGCAAGCGGATCTGGTGCAGTCCGTGCGAGGGGAAACGGTAAGGGACATCATCTCCCGTGAGCAAGGTGCAGACCGGGCTCTTCTTCAGCAGGCCAGATACGTCGCACCCATTGTTGTGACCGAGCGGACCGAGGCCCTGAACATTGACGACTTGGCGACCATCATCTACACCTCGGGCACAACGGGCCTTCCCAAGGGTGTGGAACTGACCCACAGAAACTTCGTCGCCACAACCTATGCGGTGCATCTGGCCGCCTACGATGTCATTCACAATCCGAAGACGCGCGTTTTGCTGTTCCTTCCGCTTGCACACGTCCTCGCCCGTTTCGTAATGCACGCAGTCGCAGTCGGGGCAGGCCGCGCCGGATTTGCCCCCAACACGTTGAACCTGGTTGGGGACATCGCATCTTTCAAACCCACGTTGCTCCTGGTTGTCCCGCGCGTGTTGGAGAAGGTGTACAACGCTGCCCGGGGTAAAGCCGGACCCGGCCTGAAATCCCGCATCTTTGGGTGGGCGGCGCACCACGCTAAAGCAAAAGGACAGGCGCGGGAAAGCACAGACACGAAGAGCGGGGGTGCCCTCTCCTACGCCGTGGCTGACGCTTTGGTCTTGAAGAAAGTCAAAGATGTGCTTGGCCCCAACCTTGAACTGGTGGTTTGCGGAGGCGCTCCCCTCTCAATGGAACTGGCACGTTTCTACCGCGGCCTGGGGATTGAACTAATCGTGGGCTATGGACTCTCGGAAACGACGGGGCCGATCGCGGTTCAACGCCCGGGAAACACCCCATTTGGCACCGTGGGGCCGGTCATCGAGTGGAACGAGGTCAAGATCGATCCCCAGGACGGCGAGGTTCTCCTGCGCGGACAATCCGTCTTCAAGCAGTACCACAACCTGCCAGAAGCAACCGCGGAAGTTTTCACCGAGGACGGCTGGTTCCGCACCGGAGACATCGGGGCCCTGGACGAGGACGGCCAACTAACCATCACCGGGCGAAAGAAGGGACTCATCGTCACTGCCGGCGGAAAGAACGTTTCACCGGAAGTCTTGGAAGACCAGCTCTCCACCCACCCACTCATTGGACACGTCGTGGTGGTTGGCGATGAAAGACCCTTCATCGGGGCCCTGATCACCCTGGATGCGGAGATGCTCCCCACATGGCTGGCAAACAAGGGACTGCCCGCTGTTGACCCGGTCACTGCCATCGACCTGCCGGAGGTTCAGGAGTCTTTGAACAAGGCGATTGACCGCGCAAACTCTCACGTGTCCCGCGCAGAATCGATCCGCAAATTCAGGATCTTGGATGCAGAGTTCACGGTGGAAAACTCTTACCTCACCCCTTCGTTGAAACTACGCCGTAACAAGGTGATCAGCGACTATGCGCAAGAGGTCGAAGCACTCTACGACCTCCAATAACCCAAACCGAAGAGTAACGCTAGTACTGCGCCTCACCTGGTCACGACCGGTAGAGTGGCACGTGAACAAACTTCGGAAAGGTACTCCAGATGCATCAGCGCAAAGACGGAACTTGGGAAAGCCCAGCGGTTATTCGTGTTAGCCCGGACCTTAGTCTCCCCCGTCTGATTTTTGACCGCGCCCAACGCGACCCCCACCAGATCATTGCGGAACGACGCGTCACCGGAGTCCAATGGCACGAAGTGGAAGCGGAAGAGTTCGTGGCAGATGTGCGCGATCTTGCCAGAGGCTTCTACGCTCTGGGGGTCCGCCCGGGAGATCGGGTGGCGATACTGGCGGCAACCTCGTACGAATGGGCAGCATTCGACAGCGCAGTTCTTGCACTTGGCGGCGTATCCGTTCCCATTTATGAATCCGACTCTGCGGCGCAAATTCAACACATTTTGGGTGATGCTGGCATCTCCGTCGTGATTACGCAGACGGCGCAACAGGCTGACCTGGTGAACTCGGTACGCACCGATTCTGTCCGCGACATTCTTTCCCTGGACCGCGGGGCGCAGCGAGCCCTGTCTGAAATGGGTAGTGAAGTCCCACCAGAAATCGTCGACCAACTGATCGACCAAATCACGTTGGATGACACAGCGACCATCATCTACACCTCAGGAACCACCGGCTTGCCGAAGGGTGTCGTTTTGACCCACGGTAACTTCGTGAACTCTCTGATGCAGAACTATGACATCCTGCCCGGACTGATTAACGACAGGAACTCACGAACGCTCCTGTTCCTCCCCGTCGCTCACGTTCTAGCCCGCTTCGTCATGTACTGCATTTTGGTGGGCGAGGGCAGGCTGGGATTCTCCCCCGACGTTCGGCACCTGGTGCAAGACATTGAGATCTTCCAGCCAACAATGATGCTGGCGGTCCCACGGGTTTTGGAGAAGGTGTACAACACTGCTTCACAAACCGCCGGCAAGGGCATGAAGAAAACCATCTTCTCTTGGTCCGCGAAGCAAGCACGCAAAATGTCGGAAGCAACCGCGTACCCGTATCCTGGCCAATCCGCCAAGGCTCCGGCACACCCGGCAGGATTGACACGCGAACCTGTGGATCCAAAGACCTCTGAGGGCCCCACGTTCGGAACCAAAATGTCCATCCGCGTGGCGGACGCACTGGTTCTACGCAAGATCAGGCAGATCCTGAGCCCCAACTTGGCCACCATCATTTGTGGCGGGGCCCCGCTTTCCTCGGATTTGGCAAACTTCTACCGCGGCATCGGCATCACGCTGCTCCAGGGCTACGGACTGTCGGAAACAACCGGCCCGATCACGGTTGAACTCCCCTCCGATAACCCACCAGACTCGGTGGGCTACCTGTGGCCGGGAAACGAACTGAAGTTGGCCGAGGACGGGGAGTTGCTTCTACGCGGAAACTCGATCAGCCCCGGCTACCACAACCTGCCGGCGGCAAATGCGGAGACCTTCGCGGATGGCTGGTTCCACACCGGGGATCTGGCCGAGGTGGATCCGGAGGGACGTGTCCGTATCACCGGCCGCAAGAAGGAACTCATTGTCACGGCGGGCGGAAAGAACGTCAGCCCTGAAATCCTCCAAGAGAACCTGTCTAGCCACCCCCTTATCGGTCACGTCATCGTCGTGGGGGACGGGCGCCCATACATCGCAGCAATGATCACGTTGGACAGCGAAATGCTGCCGATCTGGCTGCGCAACAAGGGCCTAAAAGTGGTCTCCCCGGCCCGCGCAGCACAACTGAAAGAAGTTCGCGAGTCGTTGGAAAAGGCTATGAAACGGGCGAACCAGCAAGTTTCGCGCGCCGAGTCCATTCGTCGCTACCGCATCGTCAACGCCGACTTTACAGTTGAGAACGGATACCTAACCCCCTCGTTGAAGCTCAAGAGACATCGGGTACTCAAGGACTTCGAGGAACTGATCAACGAGCTCTACTCCTTCAGCGAAGCAGAACTGGACGCCGCAGCGGGAGGCTCAGTGGAGCCCTCGGCCGCCAAACCCGGAGAAGAAAACGGCAACGGGGGAACAGAAAGCCAGACACAAGCTCTGCGAGGCGAGGTAAATGCGTTGCGGGACGAGGTCGCGGCGCTCCACCATGAGCGCACCACCCTCCACGAAACCGAGGTTCAACTCCAGCAGCAGACCGACAGCCTGAAAGACGCTGCCGAAAAGCTGGCTGCCGCCAACACGGACAAACGGGAAGAGTAAAAATCGCCAGAAGACTTTCGGCGACGAATCTTCGCTAAATCCAGCATCAAACACGTACCTTTGAACTATTGGAAGAATAGGCAAAGGATCTCTTAGCGTGGAAACATCGAAGAAAATCGCCCTGGTCACCGGGGCCACCCGCGGCGTTGGTTTAGCAATTGCGGAAGAACTCAGCAGGGACCATGTCGTCCTAGTCGGCGGCCGCAATGCTGAACGCACAGAAATGGTTGCCGAGGCAATACCGAACGCGATCCCCTTTGTCGCTGATCTCTCCAAGGAAAGCGAAATCGAATGCGCCGTTGAAGAGATCATCGCTCCCCTGGGGCGCCTTGACGTGTTGGTAAACAATGCCGGTGTCGCTGCGTGGGGACACCTGAGGGACGCGTCCAGGGAGGAATGGCGGAGGGTTTTTGAGGTGAACCTGTTCGGCATGGTTGACCTCACCACACGCGTCATGCCTTACGTTGAAGCCGTTCACGGGATCATCGTGAACATCAACTCCGGGGCGGGCCTTTCGGTCAGTGAAGGGTTCGGCGTCTACTCCGCCTCGAAGTTCGCAGTTTCCGCTTTCACTGACGCAATCCGGATTGAACACGGGAACAGCGTGCGAGTAACCGGTGTTCACCCGGGCCGTGTAGCAACCCAGATGCAACGCGAAATCGAGCGTGCTGGCGGAAGCCGCTACACCCGCACCTCAGAGTTGAACCCCGATACGGTGGCAAAGTCTGTGCGGGCCGCAATCGACATGCCCAACGGGGCTTCAATTGACCAGATGAGGATCCGGCCAACTCCGTGACGTATCGCGCGTAGCCAACCCCCTGTCTAAGCCGATCCAACCCGGGTGCCGGTCAGGACGCCTCAGACACCACTTCTGTGGGCCCCACAACCTCCGCAAGGTACTTGCCAGTCCAGGACTCCGGGTCGGCCGCAATCTGCTCCGGGGTGCCAACAGCCACCACTTGTCCCCCGTGGCGTCCTCCGCCCGGGCCCATGTCGATCACCCAGTCAGCAGACTTGATGACGTCCATGTTGTGTTCAATAACGATCACCGTGTTGCCCTTGTCAACCAGTCCTTGAAGCACCAGGAGTAACTTGCGGATGTCTTCAAAGTGCAAGCCTGTTGTTGGTTCGTCCAACACATAAATGGTGCGGCCGGTGGAGCGGCGTTGCAGCTCGGTTGCCAGCTTGACCCGTTGCGCTTCCCCACCGGAAAGCGTGGTTGCTGACTGGCCCAGGCGAACATATCCCAGCCCCACCTCGACCAAAGTGTTCAGATGACGCGCGATACGAGGGATTGCCTGGAAGAACTGTGCCGCCTCCGAAATAGGCATGTCCAGAATATCCGCCACGTTCTTTCCGCGGTACAAAACCTCAAGGGATTCACGGTTATACCTGGTGCCATCACACACCTCACACGGGACATAAACGTCCGGCAAGAAGTTCATCTCAATGCGAATGGTGCCGTCACCCTTGCATGCCTCACACCGACCACCCTTCACATTGAAAGAGAACCGCCCGGGTTTATAGCCGCGAACCTTCGACTCTGCTGTTTCCGCGAACAGGTTACGGATGTGATCCCACACCCCGGTGTAGGTCGCCGGGTTCGAACGAGGGGTGCGGCCGATCGGTGACTGATCCACGTGAACAATCTTGTCCAAGTGTTCGGTCCCTGTGATGGACCGATGTCTGCCAGGCACCAGCCGCGCCCGGTTCAAACGGTTAGCGAGTGAACGGTAAAGGATCTGGTTGACCAGGGTGGACTTACCTGAGCCAGACACCCCAGTGACCGCGGTCAGTGTTCCCAGGGGGAAGTCGACAGTGATGTCCTGAAGATTGTTTTCCCTAGCACCCTTCACCGTGACCGCTCTGCTCATGTCAACGGGTCTGCGCTGTGCGGGTAGCTCAATGCTGCGAGCGCCTGAAAGGTACTGGCCGGTTACGGACTTCTTTTCTTTGAGGAGTCCCGGCAGAGGCCCCGAGTAGACGACCTCTCCGCCCGCTTCACCCGCACCCGGTCCGATGTCGACAACCCAATCGGCAGCATCCATAGTTTCCTCATCGTGTTCCACCACAATGAGGGTGTTGCCCAGGTCGCGCAGGTTCTGCAACGTACCTATCAGTCTCTTGTTGTCCCGCTGGTGCAACCCAATCGAAGGCTCATCAAGCACATAGAGAACCCCAACCAGGCCGGACCCGATCTGGGTCGCCAAACGGATCCTTTGTGCCTCTCCGCCCGAGAGCGTCCCGGCCGCACGCGCCAACGTCAAGTATTCCAAGCCGACGTCAACTAGGAAGTCCAGGCGTGCACTGATTTCTTGCACCACTGGTTTGGCGATTTGCGCTTCCCTGCCGCTTAGTTGGAGGTTCGCGATGAAGTCCCGAGTGTCACCAATCGATGCCTCCGACACCTCCGCAATATTCTTCCCGTCAACCCGAACGGCCAGCACTTCCGGGCGTAGCCGAGCCCCGTTGCACGCCGGGCACGGAATCTCCCGCAAATAACCCTGAAGCCGATCCTTGACCAAAGCGGATTCTGACTCTTGGATCTTGCGTTCGATGAAGGACACCGCGCCTTCAAAACCAGTGGAGTAAGACCGTTCTCTCCCCCACCTGTTTCGGTACCGCACATGAACCTTGTGATCCAGGCCGTACATCACCGCGTGGCGGACGTCATCGGGCAGATCCTTCCACGGCGTGTCCAAGTTGAAGCCCATTTGCTTGGATAACCCCTGTAGCAACCTCTGGTAGTACTTATTGTTTGCCCGCCAAACCACGACGGCACCATCGGCCAAGGAAAGTTCCTCATCCGGGATCGCTAACTCCGGGTCCACTTCCTGTTTTGAACCCAGCCCGGAGCATTCCTGACACGACCCGTAAGGGGCGTTGAAAGAGAAAGTGCGTGGCTCGATCTCCTCCAAAGCCAGGGGATGGTCATTGGGGCAGGCACGTTTTTCTGAGTAGCGACGCCTACGACCTGGGTCGTCTTCTTCCAGGTCAACCAGGTCAATCGTTAAAACCCCGTCCGCCAGTTCCAGCGCCGTCTCCACAGAATCAGTCAGGCGATGGTCCATGTCGGCTTTTACAACCAACCGGTCAACCACAACGTCTATGTTGTGTTTGACTTGTTTTTCGAGGGTGGGCGGAGAATCCAACCGGATCATCTCTCCGTCGACAACCGCGCGGACGTAGCCCTTCGCCTGAAGCTCCGCGAAGAGTTCCTGGTATTCCCCCTTACGGCCCCGAACTACGGGGGCGAGTACCTGAAACCGCGTGCCTTCAGGCATCTCCAAAACCCGGTCCACAATCTGCTGCGGAGTCTGCGCCGTGATCTGCTCATCACAAACCGGGCAGAACGCCGTGCCAGCACGCGCGAAAAGGAGCCGCAAATAATCGTGAATCTCAGTGATGGTTCCAACGGTTGAACGAGGGTTTCGCGAGGTCGACTTCTGATCGATTGAGACCGCAGGTGAAAGACCCTCAATGAAGTCAACATCAGGCTTATCCATGCGCCCAAGAAACTGGCGGGCGTAGGAGGAAAGAGATTCCACGTACCGCCGCTGACCCTCAGCAAAAATCGTGTCAAAGGCGAGCGAGGACTTACCCGAACCCGACAAGCCCGTAAACACAATCATCTTGTCCCTGGGTAACTCCAGGTCGACATCCTTCAAATTATGTTGGCGGGCCCCACGGACTACTAGCTCATCTCTCACGTCCGCTATTCTAGCCACTACCACTTCGGGTAGTACAGGTGTTCGATGGTGGAGTAATTCATGCTCCCCAGCGTCCACATCACGCTTGCATTAGCGGGTAGAAACCTCCCCCAAGCACCATAATGAGCACATGGCCTTCTACGTGATCGAGTATGAGTACAAGCCGCAGTTCAAGTTCCTAGTTGAAGATGTTCGCCCCGCACACCGCACTTTCCTACGTGAACTGGAAGCGCAGGGCAATTTACTCGCGTCAGGGTTCTTTCGCGACTCCGCATTCGATGGCGCAATGCTAATCGTCAAAGCAGACACTGCAGAGCAAGCCCTCGCGTTGTTGGAAAATGATCCGTTCGCAACCGATGACCTTGTCGAAAATATCCGGGTGCGTCTCTGGGTTCCCACCCTGGGACCCTACGCCCAGGATTTTGATACTGCTTTCCCGATTTCTTAGGCGTATCTCCGCCGACAAGACCTACTGGCAAAGCCGCGCCAGGTCCCCCGCAATCCGTCCGGGGCATTCCACGGCCGTGAGGTGACGGGCGCCGTCAACAACTTCGACGGAACCATCTTGCATCGCAAGAACCAGCTCACCTGCCTGTTGTGGGGTCATGCCCGGGTCGTCTTCCCCAACGATTAGGGTCACCGGGACCGCAACTTCCCCGGCGCGGTCACGCAGGTCCGTTTTCGCGATGATGTCGCAGCACTGGGCGTAGCCCTCCGGGTCTGTGGCCAGAAAAGTCTCGCGCGTCTGCCTGACAGCGGCCGCGCCAGCCCCCTCGGCAAAGACAGGCGAGAACCAGCGTTCCATCGTCCCATCCACCAGCGGCTCCAACCCCTCGGTGCGGACAAGGTCGGCGCGTTCGCTCCAAGCCTCGGGCGGCAATAGTACTGCCCCCGAACTCATCATCACCAGTCCTTTGAGTTGATCAGGGAACTCTTCGGCGTAGGCGAGGGAAACCATTCCGCCAAGAGACAGCCCCGCAATGTAAAAGCCCTCCACCCCGGCCTGATCCAACGCGTCGTGCAGCGCGCGAGCGGTCGCAACCGCACCGCCCGAGGAGTCCTTGAGCAGCCTCGAGTTACCGTGCCCGGGTTGTTCCCACACATAGACTTCAATGTCACCTGGAAGCCGCGAAAGCACCTCGTCCCACATTGTCCGGTCGCTACCCAGAGCGTGTCCCAGAACCAGGGTCGCCCTCGGCTCCCCCACTGTCCCCTGCCGGTACAGTGCCAGCGGACTGGTGTCGGTTTGTAGTTGTTCCATTATCTTTACGTCCTTCCTCCCGCCATCTCGCCGTGATGTGGTACGCGACGACAACCAGAGCAGCACCAATACCGCCCGCTATCGCAACGATGAGCCAGAGGTGGGGTGGAGGCCACTCAAGGGCAAAGAAATTTCTGACGGGAGAAATAACCAACCCCAAAACCGCTCCAGCAACCATGGAGATAACCAAGACCACCTTCCAGGCCGCCCAGGGCCTTGAAAGCAGTATCAGCAAGGCCATGGCCCCCACAATGAGTGTGAGAGTGGCGGCCGTGTGTCCCGGCAGTGTGTCTTGGCCTGTTATCAGGTAAGCGCCAAGCGCTGATAACCCGAGTACCAACCCCGAAGGCACTGCGATGAGGAGTGTGCGCTTCAAAAACCCTGGCCGGTATCGACGCGTGTTCGGCCCAAGTGCCAGGAAAAACGCTGGCACACCGATAGTGAAAGTGCCGATGTAAGTCAGGTGGCGGGGCAGGAACGGGTACGCAAACCCGAAAATGCCGGCAACAAGTGCGAACAGAATCGCATATGTGGTCTTCGACAGGAACAGGCTGGAGACCCGTTCCATGTTTGCAATAATCCGTCGCCCCTCCGCAACCACGCCGGGAAGAACAGAGAACTCACCATCCATCAAGACCAGCTTCGCCACCGCTTTGGTGGCTGAGGCCCCGTTGCCCATCGCGATCCCAAGATCCGCGTCCTTTAGTGCGAGGGCATCGTTGACGCCGTCCCCGGTCATGGCAACCACGTGGCCCTCGTGCTGCAACGCCTTCACAAGCGCCCGCTTTTGTTCCGGGGTGACTCTTCCAAAAACGTCGTATCCGTAGCTGGTGGGACCGAACTCTTCGGAGTCAGTGGAAGGAAGTTTCCTGGCATCCATGACGTGTGGGGCTTCGCCCGTCGGCGCACGTAGACCCAGGTCTGCGGCGATCGAACCCACCGTTTCGGGAGCGTCCCCGGAGATCACCTTCACCCGCACCCCCTGGTCACGGAAGTACTGAAGGGTTTCCGCCGCATCCGGCCGCACGTCCTCTTCAAGGGAGACAACGAGGGCAGCCTGCAAAGGCATCGGGAGATTCTCCCCCTCGAGGCTGCTGGGGCTGTAAGCCAACGTGACAGTACGTCTGCCGTGCGAGGAATCCTTAGAAACGGCGTCCCAGGCCCACTGGTCCTGGTCCCCGGAATCAGCAAGAACAATCTCGGGGGCGCCCATCACCCAGGTTTTCCCGTCCAGGCCTCTGTCCCGCATCTGGTCGTAGAGATCATCCGGTAGGACGAGGGCAGCCCATTTACGACTGGAGTTGAAAGGGAGCGTGTTGTCTTCGGGAATGTCCAACACGTCCGCGTTTTCAACCATCTGCATAGTTGCGACGGCGGTGGCGTTGGTGCCGTCTGACACCAGGGACCGGAGTACGCGGTGAGTGAGGGCCTGCTTGGAACTGTCACCTTCAAGGGTGGGGGAGTGGATCAACCGACGCCCTCGTATCTCCCCCGTCGTCAACGTTCCAGTCTTGTCCAGACAGAGCACGTCAACCCTTGCAAGAATCTCCACTGCAGGAAGTTCCTGGACCAGCACGCCTCTTCTGGCAAGCGTCGCAGAAGCCATCCCGAAGTTCATTGACGTGAGCAACACCAGGCCTTGCGGAATCATTCCCACCACGCCCGCAACCGTGTAGATGATCGCCGTACGCCAGTCCAGGTTGTCGCCACGCACCTGTGACCACAGCAAGATGATGACAATCACCGGGAGGATCAGCGTTATCCACTTGAGAACCTGGTCGATCGCCCCTTGAATCTCTGACTGCGCCTTCACAAAATGCTTGGCTTGCGTCGTCAGTTTCTGGGCCCAGGAGTCAGCACCGATGACTTGGACGACCATTGTTCCTTGACCCGCGACGACGGATGTGCCGGACAGCATCTGGTCGCCGGGGCTTTTGTCAACGGGCTTTGATTCCCCGGTGAGGGCGGATTCATCAACCCTGAGACCGTGGGAGTGCAGTATTTCCCCGTCGGCGGGAACTTGGTCACCAAGTTTGAGCTCGATGATGTCGTCTAAGACCAGGTCCCCCGAGGGCACTTCCTGAGGCTTTCCATCACGAACAGCCACCGTGACCGGGGCGTTTAGAACTGCAAGGGAATCAAGAGTGCGCTTAGAACGTAGTTCGGAGAAAATCCCGATGGCCAAGTTCATCGCCAGAACAATGCCAAATACCGAGTCGCGCCAGTCCCCAACTGCCAAGACCGCAATCACACAGACGATGAGGATCCCGTTAAAGACCGTGAAAAGGTTCGTTCGTAAAATGACAGAGAGGGGGCGCGAAGTCGCCGTGTCGACGTGGTTGCTCTGCCCCGCAGCGTGGCGCTGCCTTACTTCTTCGGACGTTAGACCCGCTGCTGCACCAGTTGCTGGACCAGTGTTTTCGGGGGTCGAAACTTCCGCCGCTACTGGAGGCGATTCGCCTGGGTCGCTGGGCTTAGGAGCAGAAAGTCCTGTCACAGTGCCAACTCTCTCTCCTGGAGTAACAACGTCTGAGTGCGCGGCCTAACTGCGGGGCACTCCCCGCGTAAAGCCGTTGTGGGCAAGCTTAGTGGTTTGTGGAGCAGAGACCGAGGGCTGCGGCTCACTTGGAGGTGTCGCTCAGGCCTTTCTCAGCTTTGGATTGCCTTCCCGAAGCAAACAAAGAGGTCACTACCGTGACCAGGACTGTCGCTCCGATCACACCCAAAGAGATGCCGATTCCCAGGTCTGGCACGTTCAGCCCTTCCCCACCGTTGATAAATGGAAGGTTGTTTTCGTGCATTGCGTGCAAAATCAGCTTCACGCCGATGAAAGCCAGAATGAACGCCAAGCCGAAGTGGAGGTAAACCAAGCGTTCTAGCAATCCGTCAATCAGGAAGTAGAGCTGACGCAACCCCAGCAGCGCGAAAGCGTTGGCGGCAAACACTAGGTAGGGCTCCTGGGTCAGGCCAAAGATTGCCGGAATAGAGTCGAAAGCAAACATGATGTCCGCTGACCCCAACGCGATCACACAGAGCAGTAGCGGAGTGACGTAAGTTTTCCCACCGTGCCGGTACAGGAACTTTTGGCCCCGGAAACCATCCGAGACAGGAACAAACTTACGGACCAGCGCCGTGAACTTGTTTTCCTCATACTCCGCATCGACTTCTTCGGCACCGACCCCGCTAACTCCCTCGCGCGCCTGCGAATACGCAGTCCATAGCAGCCACGCGCCAAAAAGGTAGAAGATCGCGGAAAACCGCTCAATGATGGCGGCACCAACCAGGATGAACACCAAGCGCAATAGCAGGGCGATCACGATGCCGGCCAATAGCGCTTTTTGTTGATAGATCCTGGGGACCTTGAAACCAGCAATGATGATGACAAACACAAACAGGTTGTCGATCGACAGGGCTTTCTCTGTCGCCCAACCTGCCAAGTATTCGCCCGCGTACTGGGGGCCGTAAACCGCCCAAATGAGGCCACCGAACGCGAGGGCCAAAATGACGTAAGCAACCGACCACCACGCCGCTTCTTTCAACGTGGGGGCGTGGGGTGTGCGGACGTGTCCAAAAATGTCCACGAAAATCAGTGCGATCACGATGATGGCCAGAACAATCCAGCCAAGTGCGTGGACTTCCACAGTAAGAACCTCCGGAGTAGGCAATGGTGCGCTCCGAGGTCTCACCCACCCCGGCCCCAGCCGAGGTGTCAATGCCGAGCTCACGCTGTGTTGACGACACTGACTTGGCGGATTACTCCCCCCGTCCCCGTGATCTTACCGGTAATGGTGGGGGCCAGTTCAACCCTCGCACCCTGTGAACTGTGAATCATACCAACTCCGCGGCCTGTGAACGACCACGGAAAACCGGGTTACCGCACCGCCCGCATTTGCCGCAGTTCTTGTTTCAGTTCCTGAATCTCGTCACGGAGCCGAGCCGCAAGTTCGAACTTGAGTTCGTCTGACGCAGCAGCCATCTGTGAGGTGAGGTCTTCGATGAGGGCGACCAGCTCCACCTCGGCCTCGGGTGACCCCGACCTTGCCACGTCACGCGCGGTATCGGAAAACGTGGCGGATCCGGGAAGTCTCTCCCCCGTCTTGGGTGTCTTTCGGTAGCCGCCTGCAAGTAGTTCTTCGGTGTCGATCTCTTCACGGGCCAACATGTCGGTGACGTCCGCGATCTTTTTCCGCAAAGGCTCAGGATCAATCCCGTGCTCTTTGTTGTAAGCGATCTGTTTCGCCCGGCGCCGCTCGGTTTCCGAAAGTGCGGCCTGCATCGAATCGGTGACCTGGTCGGCGTACATGTGCACTTCGCCCGACACGTTACGGGCGGCACGACCAATCGTTTGGATCAATGAACGGGTTGAGCGCAGGAACCCTTCCTTGTCCGCGTCCAAAATCGAGACCAAGGAAACTTCTGGGAGGTCCAGGCCCTCACGCAGCAAGTTGATGCCAACCAGGACGTCGAACTTCCCCTGCCGCAGCTCACGTAACAGTTCAACGCGGCGCAATGTGTCTACGTCGGAGTGAAGATACTCGACCTTCACTCCCCTTTCGGCAAGGTAGGACGTCAAGTCTTCCGCCATCTTCTTCGTCAAGGTGGTGACCAAGACACGCTCATCGCGGTCGGTGCGGACCCGGATTTCCTCCAGCAGATCGTCGATCTGCCCCTCAGTCGGCTTCACAATAACTTTCGGATCCACCAAGCCGGTTGGCCGAATGATCTGTTCGACAGGTTGGGGATCTTTCGCCTGTTCGTACGGTCCAGGCGTGGCAGACAGGTACACTGTCTGTCCAATCCGCTCCAGGAATTCGTCCCACTTCAGCGGGCGGTTATCCATCGCCGAGGGAAGCCGGAACCCATGCTCCACCAGGGTCCGCTTCCTGGACATGTCGCCCTCAAACATCGCCCCAATCTGGGGGACGGTCACGTGCGATTCATCAATGATCAACAAAAAATCTTCGGGAAAGAAGTCGAGGAGAGTGTGCGGCGGTGTACCTTCGGCGCGACCGTCAATGTGACGTGAATAGTTTTCGATTCCAGCGCAACTGCCCAGTTCACGCATCATTTCCAGGTCATATGTGGTGCGCATCCGTAGGCGCTGTGCCTCCAGAAGTTTGCCCCGCTTTTCAAACCATTTGACGCGGTCTTCTAACTCTTCCTCGATGCTGGCGATCGCCCTTTTCATCCTCTCCTCGCCCGCCACGTAGTGGGTTGCGGGGAAGATGTGGATCTGGGGGACTTCGCGGATAACAGCGCCCGTAAGCGGGTGGAGGACCGCGATCGATTCGATCTCATCACCGAACATTTCGATGCGGATCGCCAATTCCTCGTACACCGGAATGATCTCAATCGTGTCGCCCCGGACCCGGAACGTGCCCCGCGTAAACGCCATGTCGTTGCGGGTGTACTGCATGTCGATGAATGCGCGAAGGAGCTCATTTCGCGGGATCATCTGCCCCACGTCCAACTGCATCATTCGGGCCACATACTCTTCGGGCGTTCCCAGGCCATAGATGCAGGAGACCGAAGAGACCACCACCGTGTCGCGCCTGGTCAGCAGCGAGTTGGTGGCGGAGTGACGCAGCCGCTCTACCTCGTCGTTAATCGAAGAGTCTTTCTCGATAAACGTGTCCGTCTGCGGCACATAGGCTTCCGGCTGGTAGTAGTCGTAGTACGAAACGAAATACTCCACGGAGTTCTTCGGCATGAGCAGTCGGAACTCCGAGGCCAGTTGAGCCGCCAACGTCTTGTTGGGCTCCATGATCAGCGCCGGACGCTGAACCTCTTCAATCAACCACGCAGTGGTAGCCGACTTGCCGGTACCGGTGGCGCCCAAAAGGACGACATCCTGCTCTCCATCGTTGATCCGTTTCGCCATCTCCTTGATGGCCTGAGGCTGATCGCCAGAAGGCGTGTACTCGGAAATAACTTCGAACGGATGTTCCGCGAGGAGCTTGGAATGTGCTGGTTGTGGCGACACAACTTCCTTCGTTTACAAGTGACTTGTTGCAGGCAACTTACGGGTTTGCAAAACGGTTCTGTACGTTACCGTGGTGCGCTGGGGGATTCGACCAGGATTTCTCCATCAATGATCTGTTGACGAATATTCTCGATCTCTTCATTCAGTTCGGCAGGAACCTTGTCTTCGAAGTCGTGCCAGGGGGCGATTCCAACGCCCTCATTCCCCAACGTCCCAATGTAATCCTCGGAACTAAACTCACCATCCAGCAGTTCTTCTACGGTGGTGTAAAGCGCGTTGCCGATCTGCTTCAGCACCGAGGTCAGCATCAGGTCCGCGTAATCGGGTTCAGAGTAGAAACCATCGACATCAACCCAGATGACCGAGGTGTCCCCCTTTTCGCGTGCGGCGGCAAGCGTGCCAGTCGAAACCACTCCCGCAACCGGCATGATAATGTCTGCGCCCTGATCGATCAGTTGAAGGGAATACTGCTTGCCCTTCGCGACGTCTTCGAAGTCGCCAGTGGCGATCCCGTCCTGAGAGTCCTTGTCCCAACCCAGCAGTTGAATATCCGTTCCGTGGTCCTCATTGAACTTCTGGACCCCATCGTAGAATCCGTCCGCGAACAACATGGTCGGCGCCATTTTCCCGCCGAGGAACGTTGCGACCTTCCCCGTGGTTGTCATGCCCGCAGCCGCGTAACCAGCCAGGTAGGTAGCCTCAGCCGTGTTGAACACGACGCCTTTGGCATTCGGTAAATCCTCAGGGATAACGTCGTCAACAAGTGCAAACTTGATGTCTGGGTTGGCCTTGGCGGCATCTGTGATCGCGTCCGTCATCATGTAGGAGACGCCGATGATCAGATCACAGCCCTCATTCACCGCGTTGTCGATCATGGGAACGTAGTCCGCGTCGGAAAAAGTCTCAACCACGTTGATTTCAACGCCGAAGTCTTCCTTGGCTTTTTTCAGGCCCTCATAGCCCGACTGGTTGAAGGACTTGTCATCCAGTCCCCCAAGGCCCGCGACCATGCACACTTTCGTGTCAGAGGCGTCAGCGACGTTTTGCTCCTGGCCTGACTCCGCCTGATCTTTGGATTCGTCCTTGTCGGTTGGCGCTTGGCCACACGCGGTCAACAGGAGCGCCAAAGCGGATGCGCCCGCCACGGCCTTCGTGCCGAAACGTAGCTTGCTCATGATCAATCCTTCCAAGAATGCTAAGGGCTGCTTCTCTGGGTCTTACCCGCGGCGCTTAGATTCTAAGTTGCGAACTATCGGTCTGCCTTGGGAAGCCTAGCAAGCGGCGACAGGTTGTAACCAACGCGAACACACCTGTGATGAAACTGCCGCAATCTCCCCGGCAGTCCCATCGTTTTCGATCCAGATGTCTGCGGCGTCGACCCGTTCTTCGTGTGTGGTTTGAGCGGCAATGCGCTTTTCGGCCTCCGCCTTGGAAAGGCCCCGCTGTTCAAGCCGATGGAGGCGGATTTCGCGCGGCGCATCTACCACCACGGCCAGGTCAAACAGGGGCCGCAGGTTCGCTTCCACAAGGAGCGGAACGTCGTAGACAACGATGTCGGTGGAGGCGCTTAGCACCAGCTGCTTCGCCCTCGCCCCAATGAGGGGGTGAGTTATCTCCTCTAACATTTTGCGCGAGGAAGGGCTGTCAAACACCTTCTGCCCCAACGCCGCACGGTTCAGTGTGCCGTCACGGTTTATGACTTCGGGGCCGAAAGCCTCTTCAATTTGGGCCAGGCCTTGCGTGCCTGGCAACACCACTTCCCGCGCAAGTTGGTCTGCGGAAAAAACAGTGGCTCCGAACTCCTCCCACGCCTGGGCGACCGTAGACTTGCCCGCCCCGATCCCACCCGTCAGGCCCACGTAGAGGCGGCCGGGAAACTTGCGGGCAGTCACGGCCAGAGGCTTGACTACTTGCGCCGTGGCGCGACCGACACGGATTTGGTCTCCCACCTGTGGCAATGAAGGTTCATCACCGGTCGATGTGTGCACGTTCGACAAGGTTCTTCTGCTTTCTTACGCCGCCGTGGTTCCTAGAAGATAGCAGTGGGCGCCACCCCAAATAGAATGGCGCCCACAATCCCGTCACCGGGGATCAGACTTGACTGCTAGTTACCGGAGGTGAGCTTGTCGCGAAGAGCGGCCAGTGCCTCATCGGAAGCAAGCGTTCCCTCTGAGTCATCCACGGACGTGTAAGCAGTTGGCTCCTCCGCTGCTGCGGCGGTTGCCTGTTCCACTTCGGCTTCGGCTGCAGCGGCAACCTGGGCGCGGTGGGCTTCCCAACGAGCATGTGCTTCGGCGTACTGCGACTCCCAAGCCTCCCGCTGCTCTTCGTAGCCTTCCATCCATTCCTGGGTTTCTGGGTCGAAGCCTTCTGGGTACTTGTAGTTGCCGTTTTCGTCGTACTCAGCAGCCATACCGTAGAGCGAAGGATCGAACTCGTCAGAAGTCGGGTCCACTCCTTCGTTAGCCTGCTTGAGCGACAGGGAGATGCGGCGGCGGTCCAGGTCAATGTCAATAACCTTGACGAAGACTTCGGAGCCAACCTTGACAACCTGTTCCGGCATTTCAACGTGGCGCTGGGCCAGTTCGGAAATGTGGACCAGGCCTTCAATCCCGTCCTCAACCCGCACAAACGCGCCGAACGGAACAAGCTTGGTGACCTGGCCGGGAACGACCTGCCCGATCGCGTGAACACGAGCAAATGTCTGCCACGGATCTTCCTGCGTTGCCTTCAGCGACAGGGAGACGCGTTCGCGGTCCATGTCGACTTCCAGGACCTCAACCTCAACTGGCTGGCCAACCTCAACCACCTCAGACGGGTGATCGATGTGCTTCCAGGACAGTTCGGAAACGTGGACCAGGCCGTCGACCCCACCGAGGTCAACGAATGCACCAAAGTTCACGATCGAAGAGACAACGCCGCTGCGGACCTGTCCCTTCTGCAAGGTGTTGAGGAAGTTCGTGCGAACCTCAGACTGGCTCTGCTCCAGCCATGCGCGACGGGAAAGGACCACGTTGTTGCGGTTCTTATCCAGTTCGATAATCTTCGCGTCCAGTTGGCGGCCAATGTAGGGGCCAAGTTCACGGACACGGCGCATTTCGACGAGGGATGCGGGCAGGAAGCCACGCAATCCCACATCCAGGATCAGGCCGCCCTTGACGACCTCAATGACGGTGCCGGAAACAACGCCGTCTTCTTCCTTGATGCGCTCGATTTCTCCCCAAGCGCGTTCGTACTGCGCCCGCTTCTTAGAGAGGAGAAGACGCCCTTCTTTGTCTTCCTTCTGGAGGACCAGAGCTTCGACCTTGTCACCAACCTGGACGACGTCATCGGGATCGACATCGTGCTTGATGGAAAGTTCGCGTGCAAGAATCACGCCTTCGGTCTTGTAACCAATGTCGAGGAGGACCTCATCACGGTCAACCTTCACAACAGTTCCTTCCACGATGTCGCCATCGTTGAAGTACTTGATTGTTTCGTCAATGGCGGCAAGCAGGTCCTTTTCAGAACCGATGTCGTTTAGTGCCACCTGTGGGGCTGCACCGCTTGTTGGGGTGGAAGTGCTGGTCATGTAGTTGTTTACTCCGAGCCGGACAAAATAGAGAATTGGTATCGAATTGTTGTGTCACAGCGCTTGGCATTACCCCTTTTTTCAGGCACACTTCGCCGTCACACCCGCACCATGGTACCAGCGCAAACCCGCGGATCCACGCCTCGTTTATTACGGTTCGCAAACAAGACCGTGAGAATAAACGCATTTACGAGGTGTTATGTGAGCGGCAGCTCATCTCGGCTCGCCGAAGAGGGGTTTCCCCCACCGCACCACCTCGAACACCACCCAGAAGACACGGCCGACATCACGCCACGAACGCAAGACGATATGAAACGCGCGTTTGGCGAGAACAAGCACCGCACAATCGCGGCGCTCAACTAGTGGGCAGCCGCCCTCCAGGAGTGTCCCACCCCAACCGCAACGTCTAGCGGGACTGACAGCGTTACCGAGGAGCCCATGGCGTTTCGCACAAGGTCCTCGACTTCTTGCTGCTCACCCGCGGCGACTTCAAGCACCAGTTCGTCATGAACTTGCAACAACACCCTGGATCCGTAGTGACCGTCTTTGAGTTGGCGGTCAACTTCAATCATCGCCAGTTTCATGATGTCCGCTGCGCTGCCCTGGATGGGGGCGTTCAGTGCTGCCCGCTCCGCCATGTCTGCCACGCGACGCACAGACGAGTTCAACTCCGGGAAGTACCTTCTGCGACCCAAAATGGTTTCTGTGTAACCACTGCGCCGAGCTTCCTCCACCACCTCTTGCAGATAACGGCGGATCCCTCCGAAGCGCTCAAAATACTGTGCGTGAAGATTCCGCGCTTCTTCCACCGAAGTACCCAATTGACGTGACAGCCCGAACGGGGAAAGTCCGTACGCCAACCCGTAAGACGTGGCTTTGATGCGATCGCGGTCCTCCCCGGTTACCTCGTCCAAAGGAATCCCGAAAACCGAAGCCGCCATCGTCTTGTGGAGGTCCTCCCCCGAAAGGAAAGCGTCGATCAGGTTCTGATCCTTCGACAGGTGCGCCATGATCCGCATCTCCACTTGCGAATAATCGACGCTCATCAGATTTTCATAACCGGGGCCCGCGACGAACGCTTCCCGAATGCGAAGACCGGCCTCGGTTCGCGCAGGAATGTTCTGCAGGTTCGGGTCCGAGGATGCCAGCCTGCCTGTCGCCGCGACCGTCTGCTGGAAGGTGGTGTGGATGCGCCCGTCAGGTTGTACCTCTGCCAGTAACCCGTCGATCATTTGGACCAACTTAATCCGGTCGCGGTGCCGCAGAAGCGCTTCAAGGAAGGGGTGCGAGGTCTTCACGTAAAGATCCGCAAGCGCCTCAGCATCCGTCGTGTAGCCCGTCTTTGTTTTCCGGGTCTTGGGCATGCCCAGTTCGTCAAAGAGCACGACCTGCAACTGTTTCGGGCTTCCCAAGTTGGTTTCGTGACCGATGGCGTTGTAGGCATCTTGGGCCGCTGTTGCGACTTCATCGGCGAATTCGGTGCGCAGCTCGGTGAGGTAGTCGACGTCGATGGCGATGCCGTCTGCCTCCATCTCGGCAAGCGCGCGCATCACTGGAAGTTCCAGGTCGCTGAGGAGCGCGAGTTCTTCCTGGTTGACCAACTCTGCGGTCAGCGGGGTCTTTAGTGCGAGAACGGTTTCGGCGGACGAGGCCAATACTTCTTGAACCGGATTGGGCCGGTCTGTGGCACCGGCTGCGAAGGCTTCGCTGAAGAGTTCCCCATCTCCGCCAGTTTTTGGTTGGCGTTCGAGGTACTGCTGGGCGATCTTGTCCAGGTCGTACCCGCCACGGCCGCCTGGCCTGCAAAGGTAAGCCGCCAGTTCGGTGTCGAAAGCGGGACCGTTTAGTTGCCACCCGCGGGTTGCTAGCGCGTGGATCAGGCCTTTGGCTCCGTGAGCAATTAGGGACGGGTGGGATTTGAGGAACTGTCCCAGGGCCTCCTCCTGCGCGGCGGTGAGGTCGGCTGGGTCGAGTACCAGTATTGTTTCCGGTCCTGCCAATGCCAGCCCTGTGAGGTCGGCGTTCGTTGCAGCGAGTCTGCCTGCTCCCCAGACCGCCACGTCAACGGGCGTCCCATCTTCGTTGAGGAAACGACCGAATTCCTTGGGGAGATCGGTTTGTTCGTTCACGATGACGATTTCTTGCGGTTCGCGTTCTTCTGCCACCTCTGTGGCGCCGAGGGCTTCCGCTTCGGCTATCACTTCTTCTGACCACAGGGGGGCCATGGAGGTGTAGATGCGTTCGCGAAGTTTGGTGAACTCCAATGTGTCGAAGAGAGATTCGAGCCCTTCCATGTCCGGGGCGTCAGCCACGCACTGGTCGGGGCTGAGCTCCAGGTCCATGTCGGTGAGAAGGTGATTGAGTTCGCGGTTTAGTTTGACGGTTTCGATGTTGTCGCGCAGCGCTTGGCCGCGTTTCCCTCCGATGCTGTCTGCTTGTTCCAACAGCCGGGTGAGGCCGCCATATTTGATGAGCCACTGCGCTGCGGTTTTAGGGCCGACTCCGGGAACTCCTGGAAGGTTGTCTGAGGTTTCCCCGACCAGGGCCGCCAGTTCGGGGTATTGGGCGGGGGGAAGCCCGTATCTTTCCTCGACCTTCTCTGGGGTCATGTATGTCAGGTCGGAGGTGGAGCGGCCCGGGTAGATGACGGTCACTTCGTCATTCACCAGTTGAAATGTGTCGCGGTCCCCCGATGCCACCAGCACTTCGAAGCCTTCTTCGGCCGCTTGGGTGGCAAGGGTGGCAATGATGTCGTCAGCCTCGTAATTTTCGACTTCCAACTGTTTGATTCCCAGGGCGTTCAGAATGGCACCAATCAGTTCAACCTGACCGATGAACTCTGCGGGCGTCTTGTCGCGTGTTCCCTTGTACTCAGGGTATTTGTCGGTTCGGAAAGACTTGCTGGACGCGTCGAAGGCAACCACAACATGCGTTGGCCGTTCGGTCTCCAGGGTCTTCGCCATCATGGACATGAAGCCGTAAACGGCGTTTGTGTGCTGCCCACCTGCAACCGTGAAACTGTCCGCGGGGAGGGCAAAGAACGCACGGTACGCCATTGAGTGCCCATCGATAACAAGAAGCTTTGTAGTCACATGTGTAACCCTAAAGGTATGAAGCAACCGAGTCATCACTTCACCGAAGGTTCCACCGACACCGCCCTGGGCGACAAAATGGGGATGAAAGTCCTTGAGTCGAACGAGGAGCGCACCGTCATTCGCATGCCCGTACAAGGCAACACGCAGGTGGTTGGCATTCTGCACGGGGGTGCAACCGCGGCGCTTTGCGAGACGGCCGCATCGACGGCGGCCATGGTGCATGCAGACAGGCTGGTCAGAGACGCGGAGGAACAGGGTGAGGCACCCCTGGGCCCGCTCGGCGCTGTCGGCACCGAACTTACCGTGTCGCATTTGAGACCGGCCCGCGAGGGGTTTGTCACTGCGACCGCGAAGTCAGTTCACCTGGGGCGCCGAACAACTGTGCATTCGGTCATAGTGCTGAACGATGAGGGGCAGAAGGTTGCCGTAGCCCTGGCCACGAACATGATCGTTGAGCTTTAACCCTTTTGAGGCGCGGCACACTTATTGGCGCCAGGGCTTTTCGAGGACTACTCCCCCGCGACCTGGTCGATCACTGCGTCAGCAACTTCGCGCATGGAAAGACGGCGGTCCATTGAGGTCTTCTGGATCCACCGGAACGCTTCCGGCTCCGTCATGTCCATCTTTTCCATCAGCAGTCCCTTGGCGCGGTCAACACGTTTGCGTGTGTCGAAACGCTCAGTTAGGTCCGCGATCTCGTTTTCTAACGATTCAATCTGTGCGTGACGGGACAGCGCGATTTCAACTGCGGGAACCAAGTCTTCGGGGCCAAATGGCTTAACCACGTATGCCATCGCGCCAACTTCATTTGCCCGCTCAACCAGTTCTCTTTGTGAAAATGCTGTCAACATCACAATGGCGCAAGACAGTTCTTTCAGGATCTGGTCAGCGGCGGTAAGCCCATCAAGTTTGGGCATCTTGATGTCCATGACAATCACGTCGGGTTCAAGATCGAGCGCCAACTCAACGGCTTCTTCGCCGTCGGCTGCTTCTCCCACCACGTCGAAACCGGCGGCAGCAAGCGTCTCAACGATGTCTAATCGAATGAGGGCTTCGTCTTCCGCAACAAGCACGCGTTTCGACGGAGAGGATTCAGTAGTCATGGTTGTCTTTCTGTTTGTCAGGGAACGTTCCATATCCTATCCTTGTCGAGGCAAATCCACGTAGTAAAAGACTTTTTTGCTTCAGGACACGCTGGTAACATCAACAACTGTTGTTACACGCCCCGATAGCCCAACTGGCAGAGGCGGTCGGCTCAAACCCGGCTTGTTGTGGGTTCGAATCCCACTCGGGGTACCACTGGCTCCCCCGTGATCTCAACGATTACGGGGATGCCTCCCGAAGACGCATTCCCCTCGTGTACACAAACCCTGCTTGCGATCCGCCTAGGCGCCTGAAGATGGCGGCGTGCTTTCTCCCCCGCAGGAGTCGGCTTAAACCACTCCCCGCGTTCCGGTTCCGCGTCACAGTTACCCCGGCTTTCCCCCACAAATCAGCAGGGTACAGACTAGCGTTGACGTGTGTAACATCGTTATTTGAGTCACCCCCAGTCTCGGCAGGCCACAGCGCAGACGCAGGTCAGGAAACTGGCCGTGGCGGATAGGAGAGGCCCCGTGGACATAATGGACACCTTCTACAGCGAAATCGCCGGAAGTGGGCGTGACTTCCGGAAGGCCCGGGAGAAACGGCAGAACCAAGAACAGTTCGTGAAGGGCGCTGTTGCCGGCTTTATAGGTATGGCTCTTTATATTGCGGCAAAAGACCGGCGCGAAGAGACACGCAGGATCGCCGAGACAATCGAGTACCAAAACCGCGCCAACTATTTCCAGACCTGGGTTAATAACGATCCTGCCGGTCGTGCATACGCCGAATGAGAACCGGGAGCCCAGCGCCTAATTCAGGTAACGGATCTGCGGGACGAAAAATGGTTTGACCAATGGAAGCAGGTACTCCCCTACTTCCGCGATCAGGTGCCTGCCGCAGAGCAGGAGCGTCTTCAAAACCTTCCGTCACGGCTGGAACAAAGTGGCCTGAAAATCGCATCCATTGTTGCGTTCGTTGCCGCTGCACTCGCAGCCATCTGGTTCATCGCCGGCTTCTTCATGCTGCCACCTCTGCTTGAGGTGAGTGAGGACAACGAGTGGGGCTTCCACAGCTACTACATGACATATGAGCAGTGTCTGGAAATCGCCGCCGAGCCCGGAATAGACCTCGTCACTTCTCCCTCCCAGTGTGCGGAAGTCAATCCGGTTCGCATCCAAGGAATCCGCGGCGGTGTAACCGTGGCGCTGTTGGCTGTGGGGATAGGACTGATATTCCTCCGGCGTTCAAAGATCAAAGCCGCCGAATCGGACATGACGGTCCAGAAAGAGGCGCTTGCCCGCGTCCAGCGTTTTGGTTACGACCCACTGCTGGTGGGGCCCGGGGAAGTGCCGTTTTACTGGACTGAAGAACCAAGATTTGATGAGCGCATCGACGCCGTGGCCACCACAGTCACGCTGCGGTGGAATCAACCCACCCACCTGCCTCCCACCTACGCGCCCAAGATCGCAGAGCCTGATCCACGCTACCCGGCCGAAATTAACTCGCTACTCAACCAGTTCGCGGGCAAGGGGCCCCGCCCAAATTAGGAGGCTCATAAGAATCAGAGGCGGCAAGGGCGCGCAACCAGCACGTTTGGTTCGCAGACACTAGCATCTGACGTGGGAACCACCACCGCCGGACACATTTGTGTTCGTCTGGCCGTTCCCGAAAGCCGGGGCTTTTGAACGAGGGGATGCAAGTGGAAACACGCGAGCCCGACGCACGGTCGGTCCAGCACTATCTTGATGAGCGGCCCCACTGGCCGGGGATGGTGCCCGCCATGCCCACCATGACCGCCATGCAGCAGAACATCTTTCTGCTCGCTAGCGCCGGCAAACTCTTCGGCGGCATCATCGTTTTCATGACGGGTATGGCGCTTCCTCTCATCTCTGAAGACCTGTCGTTAAACGCCACAGAGGAAGGCCTGGTAACAGCCACTGCGCTGGCAGGCATTATGGTTGGCGCAGTTTTCCTCGGGCGACTGTCCGACACTTTGGGGCGCAAGACAATGTTCATCGCGGAGATGATCATATTCACCGCCTTCCTGTTCCTGATGGTGTTCAGCCCCAACCTGCCTCTTGTCCTCATCAGCCTGTTCGGGATGGGTCTTGCGCTTGGTTGTGACTACCCCACCGCGCACCTGATGATTACTGAAACCATGCCCTCGTCGGCACGTGCCAGAACCGTACTGGGCGCCTTTGCGTTCCAAGCCGGGGGCGCTTTAGCTGGCGCTGTCATCGCCGTAGCGGTACTGGCATTGGGACCAGAGAGCGTGTCAAGTTGGCGGATCATGTTCGGGATCGTTACTGCCCCCGCCCTGCTAGTGACAATCGGACGCTTCTTTATTGCAGGTAGCCCCCACTGGCTGCTTACACAGGGTCGCCCAGAAGAGGCCGCGAAAGAACTGAGCCGAGTTCTGTCCAGGGAACCCGCCTACCCCGAGTCCATCCGACTCGAAACTCCTCACGCGAAAACCAAAGAAACCGCGCGCTATTTAGATCTGTTCAAGAAGGGGCCGGCTCGACGTGCCACTATCTTGGCCTCGGCCCCCTGGTTCCTCCAAGACCTTTCGACCTATGGCATCGGGATCTTCACCCCCGTGATTGTCGCCTCCACTATTGGCGAGGATGCCGGGGTCGACCTACCTGCCCACCAAACCGTGTCCAGCCTGGTTCACTCCAGCCTGCTTGGTGCCGAGGGCGCGGTCCTCATCGACGTCTTCCTCCTTGTCGGTGTTGTGGTCGCCATCCGCTACGTCGACAAATTGGGCGCTATCAACATGCAGGTTTGGGGCTTCCTCGGCTGCGCCGCCGGACTGGCCCTGGCCGCGCTTTCCCAAGTGTTCCCACCAGGAGCAATCCAAACTGTCTTGGTCTTTGCGGGATTCATGTTGTTCCAGTTCATGACAAACGCAGGGCCGAACTCTCAGACATACCTGATTTCGGGCGAGGTGTTCCCAACTGCCCTAAGAGGATCAGGCGCAGGGTTCGCTGCTGCCTGCGGGAAGTTCGGAGCCGTCCTCAGTGCTTTCCTGTTCCCCCTGCTCCTGGCCCAGTGGGGGCAGACCCCGATCCTGCTGGTGCTAATCGGAACCTCCATTTTGGGGGCCCTGATCACTCTTCGGTTCCGGATCGACACCACCGGGAAAAACCTGGACGAAATCTACAGTTAGCTCCGGCGCCGTAAGCCCTCGTACACCCCAACCCACTTCTGGTTGGGCACGCCCAGCGCCTACTGACGCCCTTATCCGGCTCTTCTGTAAGTCTTTTAGTGGCTGGTCTGGGACCGGCTGGCAGGATTGGTGTCATCTGTGCAGTGGGTGTGGCTCACGGCTCTTCTGACCCGCCCGTTTTGTTGGTGGTGTCTTTTTTGTGACTTGTCTGCTCGCTGTTCGGGTGGCACCGATCCGGCCCGTTCACTGTGGCTTGATTAGAAGATTGTCCGCTCTGTGTTGAGCGTGGCTCGTTACAGAACTGCCCTGTGAGCAAGTAGCTCCCGGATCGGGCCGACAGCAACCGGCTATAGGAATTAGGGAGGTCACTGCCATGCCTATTGTGGCACACGCGTACCAGTTCGTTGTGGGGGTAGATACCCACGCGGGACGCCACGCGTTCAGCATCGTTGAGACAAGAACCCAAACCGAGATCGATTCAGGCGAGTTCCCCGTCACGCCGGCGGGCTTCGCTCGCGCCATCACATGGATCCGCAGACGCACCAAAAGCAGTCCCCAGGTGCTTGTTTCCATGGAAGGCACGGGCTCTTTCGGACAGACACTACGTCTTGATTTAGAGCGCGAAGGTCTGTTGGTTGTAGAAGCACCCAAGCCACCACACCGGGCAGGCAGGATCACCAAAAGTGACCTCGTTGACGCACGCAGGGCCGCGCTTGGCGTCATGGGCACCCCGGTTGAGTCCCTGGTGTTGCCCCGCTGCGGTGGGGCGCGTGAAGCGTTGCGGATACTGCTACAGGCCCGAGGAGCGCTCACGGTAGAAAACACAGCGCAGATAAACCGGCTCACCGCGTTGGTGCGTACTCACTCTCTCGGGATCGACGCACGCCGGGCCCTTGGGCGTCTGCAGATCAAAGAGATCGCGAAGTGGCGCACACGAAACGAAGGCATTGATCTGCGCACAGCTCGAAACGAGGCCGTCCGCCTCGCTCAACGGATCGTGACTAACCGCAATGATCTAAACGACAACAAGACCGTCATCGAGGACCTGATCAGGCAAGAAGCCCCCGAACTCCTTGACATAAAAGGAGTAGGGCCAGTGACCGCAGCACAGTTCTATTTGGCGTGGTCCCATCCGGGCCGCGTACGCAGCGCCGCGGCTTTTGTTGCCCTAGCCGGGGCTAACCCAATACCTGCATCCTCAGGCAAGAACCAACGCCACCGCCTCAACCGGGGAGGCGACCGAGCGTTGAACAACGCGCTCCACACCGTCATCCTGGTGCGCATGCGACATGACGACGAAACCAAAACATACGTCCAAAAACGCACCAGAGAAGGCAAAAGCAAACGAGAAATCATGCGCTGCCTGAAACGCTACCTAGCCAGACGCGTCTACCGCACCCTCCAAAACGCCAACACCGGCGCCAGCATCCAACCCCTCAAAAACACCGCTTGACAAACATAGAAGAGTCGCAAAAGGGAGGGTAGTTGGTGACCCTCTGGCTGACATGATGTAGGTGTCAAA
>ERZ1032852.10-NODE-10-length-54882-cov-13.586554_pt1 | contig 54882 bp, 60 predicted proteins | sample MGYA00516689_ERZ1032852 | MGnify/ENA primary metagenome ERZ1032852 (study PRJEB33719, sample SAMN04262499) | wastewater metagenome | biome: rural village; feature: composting latrine chamber; material: composting feces with ash | place: El Salvador | collected...
GTTTAATTGCATCTTCAATACCTGATAAACCATCCGAAACGAATAGCCCTACACTTTCTACTCCTCTATCTTTAAGAGCTTCAAGTTCATGTCCCCACAAAAGGGCACCTTCAGTAGGATGATTCACAACAGACAATACCTCACGTGTACCATCTTCTTTAATGCCAAGAAGAGTGTAGTAACCCTCTTTGCTTACGCTCTTATCTCGACGTGTGTGAACGAAGGTTGCATCAAGATATAATACTAAATAATGATTGTCTAAACGACGATTAAGCCAGGTGTGAATATCTGACTTGCTTTCTTTCATTAAATAACTAATCTGCTGCTTACTATACTCTTTATCATAAACATCTGCAAAGACAGAGCTTACTTGCTCAGTGGTTAACCCTTTGGAGTAGAGACTAAAAATAAGGCGGCGACGTTCTTCATCCTCATTGCGGATGACAGCAAGTAGTGAAGGGTAAAACATGCCACTGCGAGTTCGAGGGACTTTTAAAACTAACTCTTTAGATTGTGCAATCGCCTTACAGTAACGATAACCATTGGCATACTCACCAGAGTTTTCCTTTTGATGCAAAGATCGCTCTGCTTTCATAAATGCATCTAAAGTTAAATTTAAAAGTAGATGAGTTCCACCTTTTTCACTTGCTAAATCAAATAATAAATCCGAAATTTGTTCTTGTGTAAAGTTCATTTTTGTTGGGTTTTTATATTACAATTCAAAACTAATAAAAATTTACTTTACACACTTTTTTAGGACAGTATCGAAAAAAGTGGATAAACTACTCTTTTATTCCAGCAATTTCAGGGTCGATCATAATTCTACCACAATATTCGCATACAATAATCTTTTTACCCATTTTGATATCCATCTGTCTTTGTGGTGGTATTTTATTGAAACATCCTCCACAAGCACCACGCTGAATTGGAACAACTCCAAGACCATTGCGAGCACTTTTACGAATACGCCTAAAAGCGGTAACCAAGCGAGGTTCGATAGAGGCTTCAACCTTTTTGGCTTTGTCTCTTATCTTCTCTTCTTTGGCTTTTGTTTCAGAAACAATATCGTCAAGTTCTTTTTGTTTGTGTTCTAAATCAAGTTTCTTTTCCTTCAACACATCTTTGGCTTCTGCAATTTGTGTAGCAATTTGCTTTTGCTTTTCACCAAATTCGCGCATACGCTTTTCAGCCAATTCAATTTCAAGAGTTTCATACTCTACCTCTTTAGTCAAGTGATCGAACTCTTTATTGTTTCGCACATTTTCGAGCTGAGTGTTATATCTTTCGATTTTAGCCTTACTGGTTTCAATCTTTATTTTTTGTTCGGTGATATTAGAGGCAACTTCTTTAGCGTCTAATTCAAACTTGCTTATGCGTGTACCCAAACCTGCGATTTCGTCATCGAGGTCGGCTACTTCTAAAGGTAATTCACCACGTAGTGTTTTAATCGAATCAATCTCTGAAAGATACATTTGCAGTTTATACAAAGTGCGTAATCTTTCCTCTACCGTTTGTTCTTTTTTTGTACTTTTTTTTGCAGCCATAGTATATCAATATTTATTTTTTTGTTAAAGACAAAAAAATGCAGTAACCAATAAATGCGAGTTCTATAATTCTACTCTATTATTGCCTACTACATCATTTGCAAGAAGCGGGATCTATATGTCGACCGCTTATGTTTACAAATAGTTTACCGGATTAGTGTCGAATGCCGATAAATGCATTACAAAGTTAGGATATTTTTTTGATATAGCATCATAAAATATCTCTTTTGTGCATATTTCAGACTCGTAATGCCCTATTACTGCAAGCAGTAGCTTATCTTCTATATCGTAATAATCATTGTATTTTGCCTCGCCTGTTACAAAAACATCTGCTCCATAATCAATAGCTTGATCTATTAAAAAAGCACCGCTTCCTCCACACAACGCCACCTCACGGATTTCTTTCCCTCTAAAGTGTGAATGACTTACATGATGTAGATTGAATGTATCTTTGAGCATGTAGAGGAAATCTTGCTCTGACATAGATTCTGGTAATACACCAACAACACCTGTACCATGTTGTGCCCAATCGTTGGCAATTGGATATAAATCGTAAACGGGCTCTTCGTATGGATGAACAGCTATAAGAGCACGAACAACTTCATTTTTCTTCATTGCTGGAACTACTGTCTCTATTCGCACCTCCGATTCGAAATGCAATTCTCCTATCTCACCAAAATGAGGATTGGCTCCTTCTTTAGCTCTAAATGTGCCTTTGCCCTCTAAGTTGTAGCTACAGCTGTCATATTCACCAATATTACCTGCTCCAGCGTTGAAAATAGCATTGCGAACAATTTCTGCATGACTATCTGGCACTGTTGTAACAAATTTAAGCAGGGAGTTGCTTTTAGGAGTTAAGATTCTAACATCTTCCAAGCCCAGTATAGTAGCCAATTTAAAGTTTACGCCTCCATCTGCATTATCAAGATTGGTGTGTGCTGCATATAAGGTAATATCGTTTTTTATGGCTTTTATCATGCAACGTTCGACATAGTTCTTGCCAGTTAAAGATTTAAATGGCTTAAACGCAATGGGATGATGAGCAATAATAAGATTACACTTCAACGATATAGCTTCATCTATCACCTCTTCGGTAACATCGATACAAAAAAGGGCGCCAGTAGCCTCTCTATTGGGGTCGCCAACTTGTATTCCACTATTATCATACACTTCTTGAAGTGGTAGTGGAGCTAATGTTTCTATTACTTGAAGGATTTCTTTTATGCGCATGATTATAAAATTTGAAATTGTTACTCTATCTCAAAAGAAGAGGATTATAAAAACTGTAATAATATACATTATGCTTATCTAAAACTTAGATGCACTATCCTTTTCTTATAGTTGATACTTACACAAATATAAACTATTTTATTTACTTTTGTAACAAAGAACCACTGCAAATAGTTGATAAAGGAATAAATATCTGTCGGTTTTCATTACATTCGAACAGGTATTTACAAGCAACTCTATATTGAATATTATTATGACTAATAAAACGACATTCATACTTTTCATAGCTTTGAGCATAGCGCATATTTTAAATGCTCAACAGAATAAGACAAACACAAGGAGTGTTTTCTCTAAAACAGTAATAAATTTTGACCCTTCTACACATCCTGATGGATTGAATGACAATGATAGTATTATCTACATTGGCAATGGAAGGATTGCATTGACAAAAGTAAAGCTGCCACATTTTAATAGAAACACACAGTTGACAGCAAAAATAGCATTGGTTTCAAATGGTGATCCATGGGACAAAAGTGGATCATGTTTTATTATCCCTAATGATTCTGAGCTAAACATGCTAGACATTGCACGAGGCGAAAAATATCCAATAGTAGATTCTACGCTGCATGAAAACTTAACTGGCATTGTGCAAGGAATAGGATATAAACCAACAGTAGAGATAATGCGCTTTATGACACCTTTTGGAGTTGGGCATTATAGTGCTGACGATAACGAGCTATCAAGCAAGAGAAAGCCTGTGTATATTGATGGATGGGCAGAGAATATTGTGTGGGAAGAGGATATTTCTGACTTGCTGCCATTATTTGAAGATGAAGTGTATGTTGGAGTTTTCATCGATACCTGGACTAAAGATGGATACATGGTAGATTTAGATATAACTTACAATGAAAGTAGTTTACCTTGTGATACTAAAACCGATAAGCATGTGGAACCACTTATCAACACTGTTTACTATATAGGACAAAAGCATCCAGATATTTTTGCTCGCAGAGATGTAGATGTACAATTCATAATACCAAAACAAGCTAAAAATATAAGATTGAAATATATAACAACAGGACACGGAGGCCATTCGGGTGGTGATGAGTTTCGTCCACAGGAAAATATTTTAAGTATTAATGGAGAGGAAGTTTACAGCTTTACTCCTTGGCGAACAGATTGTGCTTCATTTAGAAGATTTAATCCATCAACAGGCGTGTGGCTTAGTAAAAGAACTGTTGCTTATATAGGACAAGAAGGCAGAGCAGAAAAAGAAGTAGAAGAGCCCATAGCTTCGTCCGACCTTTCACGCTCCAATTGGTGCCCTGGAAGCAATGTGCCACCAGCTGTGATACCTTTAAGGGATATAGAGCCTGGAAAGCATGTGCTAACTATTAGCATACCCGAATCGAAAGAGATAGAAGGTGACAAACTAAACCACTGGTTAGTTTCAGCCTATCTAGTATGGGATGAATAACTAAATGAGTTAGAATAAGAGAATAAATAAAGCATCAACTTCTAGTTAATAGGGGTTTCATCCAAACTAGTTGAAACAAAAAAACGTTGCAAATCAGATTTGCAACGTTTTTTATATCTCTATAGTTAAAGATGATATTATCTTTATTCCTTATCAGTTTTAGGCTCATCATTTTCAACTTCTTTTGAAGATGTAGCTTCGATGTTTTCTGTCTTTTCTGCTTGTACCGTTTTAGGTGTTGAAGCAGCAGCTGGAGAAGTTGACTTTCTACGTGTACGACGTCTTCTGGTTTTCTTTGGAGCAGAAGTATCTTGTAGCATATTTTCATTGTAATCAACTAGCTCAATGAAGCACATTGAAGCATTGTCTCCCAAACGATGTCCAGTTCTTACTATACGTGTATAACCACCTGGACGATCTCCCACTTTTTGAGATACATTTTGAAACAATTCTGTTACAGCATGTTTATCTTGTAGTGTTTTGAAAGCAATTCTTCTAGAATGAGTTGTATCTTCTTTAGATCGTGTAATAACAGGCTCAACTACCTTCTTCAAAGCTTTAGCTTTTGGAACAGTAGTAAAAATGCGCTTATGCATAATCAATGACGTTGCCATATTTGAAAGCATAGCTTTGCGATGAGATGATGTACGCCCTAAGTGATTTATCTTTTTATTATGTCTCATTTCTTATTTTATTCTTTATCTAATTTATATTTGGAAATATCCATACCGAAGGTTAGATTCAATCCTTCAAGTAATTCTTCAAGTTCAGCAAGAGATTTCTTACCAAAGTTTCTAAACTTCAATAAGTCATTTCTATTATGCTCCACTAGTTCTCCTAACGATTCTACATTAGCAGCTTTTAAACAGTTAAGAGCTCTCACTGAAAGATTGAGATCGGATAATTTACGCTTAAGAAGTTGACGCATATGAAGTAGTTCTTCGTCGAACTCCTCTATATTATCTGCATCAATAGTTTCGAGCATAATCTTATCGTCAGAAAAAAGCATAAAGTGATGAATCAGTATTTTTGCAGCCTCTTTCAATGCATCTTTAGGATGAATCGAACCATCTGTAATGATTTCCAGATTAAGTTTTTCATAATCTGTTTTTTGCTCAATACGATAATTCTCAACATCATACCTAACATTTCTTATAGGTGTAAAAATTGAATCGATTGTAAGTAACTGTACATCTTCTTCGAGCAACATCTCTCTGTTCTCTTCAGCCGACACGTAGCCCCTGCCTTTATTGACAGTAAGTTCCATACGGATTTCAGCTTTTTTCTCTAAATGGCATATTACCAAATCAGGATTCAGCACTTCAAATCCGGTCATTAAACGTCCTATATCTCCAGCTTTGAATTCTTCTGAACCAGAGAATTTAATACTTACTTTCTCGTTATCTATTTCATCTACAATTTGCTTAAAGCGCACTTGCTTTAAGTTAAGGATGATATTTGTCACATCTTCTAGAACGCCTGGAAGAGTTGCAAATTCATGATCAACTCCTTCAATCTTCAGGGAAGTAATTGCAAATCCTTCTAACGAAGAAAGCAAAATGCGACGCAATGCATTGCCTATAGTAACACCATAGCCAGGTTCTAACGGACGAAACTCAAATTTTCCGTAGAATGCATCATCCTGCAACATTATAACTTTATCGGGTTTTTGAAATGCTAAAATTGCCATTAAATCTTTATTTAGAATATAATTCTACTATTAGTTGTTCTTTTATATTTTCTGGGATATCAGTTCTCTCTGGCCAATGTAATAATTTACCACTAAGAGTTCTTGCATCCCACTCAAGCCAAGGATATTTGCTATGATTGAAGCCTTCAAGCGAGTTGCTCACAACTTCAAGTGATTTAGACTTTTCTCTTACGCCAACTATTTGACCTGCTTTTACGCTGTAAGAAGGTATATCCAATGTTTTACCATCAACAACAATGTGACGGTGAGTTACCAACTGACGAGCAGCTGCGCGTGTTGGAGCAATACCTAATCTAAATACTACGTTGTCTAATCTAGACTCTAATAGCTGAAGTAACACTTCACCAGTAATCCCTGTACTGCGGGCGGCTTTATCAAATGTAATTCGGAATTGTTTTTCTAATACACCATATGTGTATTTTGCGCGCTGTTTTTCACGTAGCTGTGTACCATACTCCGAGGTTTTTCTTCTACGTGTATTCCCATGTTGTCCTGGTGGGTAGTTCTTTTTAGAAAGAACTTTATCAGGACCGAAAATAGCTTCGCCAAATTTGCGTGCTATTCTTGATTTTGGACCAATATATCTTGCCATTATTACAATTATTCTTTTTCTGAATCCTAAACTGTGCAGCCGCGATTACTGAGAAGTGATCAAGTAATCTAAAATCACAGTTCAAATTTCGATATTAAATGAAACTTAAATTTTGATTATACTCTTCTTTTCTTTGGAGGACGACATCCATTATGTGGTAATGGTGTAACATCTACAATCTCCATAACTTCAATACCTGCACCGTGAATAGTTCTAATTGCTGATTCACGACCGTTACCGGGTCCTTTAACATAAACTTTTACTTTACGTAGACCTAAATCAAATGCAGTTTTAGCGCAATCAGATGCAACCATTTGAGCTGCATATGGTGTGTTCTTTTTAGAACTTCTAAAACCCATCTTACCTGCTGATGACCAGCTTATTACCTGACCATCCTCATTAGTCAATGAAACAATAATATTGTTGAATGACGAATGTATGTGGGCTTGTCCTATCGGACTAACTTTCACTTTTCTTCTCTTTGCTGCGACAGTTCTCTTTGCCATATTAGTTAATCACTTTATTATTTAGTAGCTGTTTTTTTATTTGCAACTGTTTTCTTTCTCCCTTTACGTGTACGAGCATTGTTTTTTGTACTTTGCCCTCTTACAGGTAAACCAGTACGATGTCTGATGCCACGGTAGCAACCAATGTCCATCAATCGTTTTATATCTAGTTGTACTTCCGATCGCAAATCTCCTTCTACTTTGTATTCGTTTGTAATTATTTCACGAACACGAGCTGCTTGATCATCTGTCCAATCTTTTACTTTGATATTTCTATCAACTTCAGCCTTCTCTAAAATACTTTTGGATGCGCTGCGGCCGATTCCAAAAATATAAGTTAAGGCAATTTCGCCTCTTTTATTTTGTGGTAAATCGACACCTACAATTCTTATAGCCATATATCTATTTGTTTGTTGTTACAAAAATAATAATATTATCCTTGGCGTTGTTTAAACCTTGGATTTTTCTTGTTTATTATGTACAAACGACCTTTCCTTTTTACAATTTGACAGTCAGCTGTACGTTTTTTTAAGGATGCTCTTACTTTCATATCTGTTTTTTATTTGTATCTGAATGATATTCTTCCTTTAGAGAGATCATAAGGTGACATCTCTACTCTCACTCTATCTCCGGGTAATATGCGGATATAATGCATTCGCATTTTTCCTGAAATATGAGCTGTTATTTCATGTCCATTTTCTAATTCTACACGGAACATTGCGTTTGATAACGCCTCTAAAATTACTCCGTCTTGTTCTATTGCTGGTTGTTTAGCCATTATAAATTACGATGTTTAAAGATTATCTTTTATGAATTCAAAAGTTGATAAAATGTCTGCCTTTCCATTACGAACAGCAATCGTGTGTTCGAAGTGAGCTGATGGTTTTCGATCTTTTGTTCTAACAGTCCAACCGTCACTTTCAAAGACAACATTTTTACTTCCCATATTTATCATTGGTTCGATTGCAATACACATTCCATTTTTAATTAACGGACCAGTTCCACGTCTACCATAATTTGGTACCTCTGGAGCTTCATGCATTTTACGCCCTATACCATGTCCTACCAACTCCCTTACTACTGTATAACCAAGTTTTTCGCAATAAGTTTGTATAGCATTTCCGATATCTCCAATTCTGTTACCCTCTTTGGCTTGCTCAATACCAATATAAAGTGATTCGCGAGTTACCCTCAGTAGCTTTTTAATTTCGTCGGATACTTCGCCAACGCAATATGTATAAGCAGAATCACCATTATATTCATTTTTAACTGTCCCAATATCTATTGAAACAATATCACCCTCTTTCAAGGGTATATTGTTAGGTATTCCATGTACTACATGTTCGTTTACAGAAGTACAAATAGAATTTGGAAAGCCTCCGTAGCCTAAAAAAGAAGGAACAGCTCCATGATCTCTAATAAACTCATCCGCTATTTTATCAAGTTCTAATGTAGTAATGCCAGGGCGGATATGTTTGGATAATTCTCCATGTGTCATACCTACCAAGCGATTACTTTCGCGCATTAACTCAATTTCTTCGTCTGTTTTAAGATAGATCATATTACTTTCTCATCGTTTTTTAAATAGTCTATTAGTATGCTGCGATAGAACCTGTTCTACCCTTAATTTTACCCGACTTCAATAGCCCGTCGTAATGACGCATTAGCAAGTGACTTTCTATTTGCTGCAGTGTGTCTAATACAACACCCACAAGAATTAATAGAGAAGTACCACCAAAGAACTGTGCAAACTGACCACTTACACCAAAGAAACTAGCAAAAGCTGGCAATATAGCCACAATAGCTAGAAAAATAGATCCTGGCAAGGTGATGCGCGACATGATAGTGTCGATATACTCTGCAGTTCTTTTTCCTGGTTTAATGCCTGGAATAAAACCATTATTACGTTTGAGGTCTTCTGCCATTTGAGTTGGATTAATTGTTATTGCTGTATAGAAATACGTAAATGCAATAATCATTAATGCAAAAATGAAATTATACCAAAAACTAGTATGATCCATCAATGAAGATAAAAATCCACCACCCTCTCTTGCAGTAAAATTAGCCAATGTAATAGGTATAAACATAATTGCTTGCGCAAAAATAATTGGCATTACGTTAGCTGCATTCACTTTAAGTGGAATATACTGACGCACTCCACCATACTGTCTATTACCTACAACGCGCTTTGCATATTGTACAGGAACTTTTCTAGCTCCTTGCACCAACATTATTGCAGCTGCGATAATAAATAATAAGAACACTATTTCAAGCATAAATACAATTAGTCCACCACCAGAGTCTTTCAATCTTGAAACAAACTCACCTATTAGGGCAACTGGTAGTCTAGCTATAATACCTATTAAGATAATAAAAGAAATACCATTTCCAATACCTTTATCGGTAATTCGCTCACCTAACCATAATACAAACATACTTCCTGATGCCAAGATAATGGTAGTGGGTAAGACCCAATCCCAAAAGCCTCCGGGCACTGCATTTCCAAGAGCTCCATAAATATATGCTGGCCCCTGTACCAATAAAATTGCTACTGTTAAGTAACGAGTGTATTGGTTCATCTTAGTTCTACCACTTTCACCTTCTCTTTGAAGTTTCTGAAAGTATGGAAGAGCTACACCTAACAACTGCATCACAATAGATGCAGAAATATAGGGCATAATACCTAATGCAAAAATTGAAGCATTGGCAAAAGCTCCTCCTGAAAACATATCTAACAATCCTAATAAACCAGAGCTAGCGTTTGATTGTAATAGTTGTAGCTGCACAGGATCTACACCTGGCAGAACAACGAACGAACCAAAACGATAGATGGCAATAAAGAAAAGGGTTGTTATGAGTCTGTTTCGCAGATCTTCAATTTTCCAAATATTCTCAATTGTTTTAACAAATCTCATTTTATTGGATTTTTATAGCTGTTCCACCTGCGTTTTTAATAGCTTCTTCTGCTGTTTTAGAAAAAGCATGAGCTTTTACTTCTAATTTAGCGGTTAAAGTACCATTTCCAAGTATTTTTATCAAATGCTTTGGAGACATTAGACCTGATTTCATAAGAACTTCAGTGTCTATAACAGTAATATCTTTGTCTGCTAATTCTTGCAACTTATCAAGATTAATTACTTTGTATTCAGTCTTCTTCAAAGGCGTGAATCCAAATTTTGGTACTCGACGGTATAGAGGCATTTGCCCACCTTCGAAACCTGCTTTTCTTGAATATCCCGATCGTGATTGTGCTCCTTTGTGACCTCTGGTAGAAGTTCCTCCATAACCAGAGCCCTCACCGCGACCAATTCTCTTACGGGTTTTTGTAGACCCTTTTGCTGGTCTTAAATTCGATAAATTCATTTCTAATGTATTTTTATCTTGTTTCTTATTCTACTATAGTTACTAAATGTTGAACTTTAGTAATCATTCCTCTTATTGTTGGAGTATCATCGTGTTCAACAATTCTATTTGTTTTGCGTAGACCCAAAGCATCTAACGTTCTCTTCTGATCTATAGGAGAACCAATTCTGCTTCTTGTCTGTTTAATTCTGATTTTAGCCATATTGATATCTTCCTTTCAATTATCCGTTAAAAACTTTATCTAAACTAACACCTCTTGTGCGAGATATTGTGATAGGATCTCTAAGCTCCATAAGAGCTGCAATTGTTGCTTTCACAAGGTTGTGAGGATTTGACGACCCTTTAGACTTTGCCAAAACGTCAGTAATACCTGCACTCTCAAGCACAGCACGCATCGCACCACCAGCTTTAACACCAGTACCTTCTACTGCGGGCTTTATGAAAACTTCAGCTCCACTAAAGCGAGTTATTTGCTCGTGTGGAATTGTTCCTTTGTGAACTGGTACATTAACAAGGTTCTTTTTAGCAGCCTCTACGCCTTTAGCAATAGCTGTTGTTACCTCGCCTGCTTTACCTAAACCCCAACCTACAATACCATCTTCGTTTCCTACAACAACCATGGCTGCAAATGTAAATGTGCGTCCACCTTTGGTTACTTTAGTAGTTCTATTAATGGCTACTAACCTGTCCTTCAACTCAATGTCGTTGGTAGTATTTACTTTATTTTTCACTCTTGCCATGATTTTAAAATTTAAGTCCTGCTTTACGAGCTGCATTTGCCAACTCTTTTACACGTCCATGATACAAATAACCATTCCTATCGAATGCTATAGTTTCTATACCAGCTTCCAAAGCATTTTGTGCAATTAACTCACCAACTTTAGCTGCAATTTCCTTTTTAGGAAGTTTGTCTTCTATTTTCAAAGAAGAAGCAGAAGCCAATGTTTCACCAGATATATCATCAATTATTTGAGCGTATATTTGCTTATTGCTGCGGTAAACAGTTAATCTAGGGCATTCTTTTGTACCCTCAATTTTTCCGCGAATACGCTTTTTTATTTTTATTCTTTTTTCTAACTTATTTGACATACTAATTATAGTTTACGTAATATTATTCACTTGCTGCTGTTTTACCCGATTTGCGACGAACATGCTCGCCAACAAAACGTACACCTTTTCCTTTGTATGGTTCGGGAGCTCTAAACGAACGTATCTTAGCACAAACTTGACCAAGTAGTTGTTTATCGCAAGATTCCAAAATAATAAGAGGGCTTTTGTTTCTCTCCATTTTAGTCTCTACAGTTATCTCATCTGGCAACTGTAAGAAAATTGGATGCGAAAAACCTAAAGACAGCTCTAGAAGCTGACCAGTATTGGCTACTCTAAAACCTACACCCACTAATTCTAACTCTTTACGAAAACCTTCTGTCACCCCTATTATCATATTATTCATCAAAGATCTATACAGACCATGCAATGATTTATGTTCTTTAGATTCTGAGGGTCTCTCTATTGATAAAACTCCATCTTCAACAGTTAGCACCATTTCTGGGTGAATTTGCTGTTGCAACTCGCCCTTTGCACCTTTTACAGTAACTAAGTTGTTGTTGTCGATATCCACTTTTACTGATGAAGGTAATGTTATTGGTAATTTTCCTATTCTTGACATATCTATTCTATTTTAATAAATGTAACATATAACTTCACCACCCACTTTTTCTTTTCTGGCTTCTTTATCTGTTATCACACCATGAGAAGTAGATACGATTGCTATACCCAACCCGTTTAAAACGCGTGGCATATCTTTATAACCAACATATTGACGCAAACCAGGAGTTGAAATTCTTTTCAACTTCTTTATTGCATTTACTTTAGTAACAGGATCGTACTTCAAGGCAATTTTAATAATACCTTGTGGACCCTCATCTACAAACTTATAATTAAGTATGTATCCTTTTTCAAAGAGTATTTTTGTAATATCTTTCTTTAAATTTGAAGCTGGAATGTCAACTACGCGATGACCGGCTTGAATTCCATTCCTTATACGCGTCAAATAATCTGCTATTGGATCTGTCATGTTTATTTTAGTTTAAATTGATCTCGACTACCGAGACAATATTTAATAATATAGTGCAATTTATGCTGGGTTACCAGCTTGCTTTTTTTACTCCTGGAATTAATCCTTGCGACGCCATTTCTCTAAATTGTATACGAGAAAGACCGAACTGGCGCATATATCCTCTTGGACGTCCAGTTATTTTGCAACGATTATGAGCACGCACAGGAGATGCGTTTTTTGGTAAAGCTTGAAGTGCTTCATAGTCACCTGCAGCTTTTAACCGAGCTCTTTTCTCAGCATAGCGAGCTATAAGTTTTGCTCTTTTCACCTCGCGTGCTTTCATTGATTCTTTTGCCATTTACTTTGTGTTTTTATCTGTTTTAAAAGGTAATCCAAATTCTCTTAATAGAGCATATCCTTCTTCATCAGTTTTAGCTGATGTTACAAAAGTAATATTCATCCCTAAAACTTTACTGATTTTGTCAATATTAATTTCCGGGAAAATAATTTGCTCTTGAATACCTAATGTATAATTTCCTCTTCCATCAAGTTTAGCATTGATGCCTCTAAAGTCACGTGTTCGTGGTAATGCAACGCGTACTAATCTCTCAAGAAATTCATACATTTTGTCGTTACGCAATGTAACGCGTACACCTATAGGCATCTTTTTTCTTAACTTGAAGTTTGATATATCCTTTTTAGAATATGTAATTACTGCCTTCTGACCTGTTATTGCAGAAAGTTCCTCAACTGCCACATCAAGTATTTTCTTATCTGCAATTGCAATTCCTAGACCCTGATTAATAGAAATTTTAGTCAATCTAGGAACCTCCATAACTGATGTATATGAAAACTCCTCAACCAGAGCAGGAACTATTCTATTTATATAGTCTTCTTTTAAATTTATTACTGTGCTCATTTAATTTCCTCCCCTGATTTTTTAGCGTATCGTACTAATTTTCCACTGCTATCTAATTTTCTACCTATACGCGTTGGTTTACCAGTTTTAGGATCAACCAAATTTAGGTTAGAAATATGTATAGAAGCCTCCTTTTTCTCAATTCCTCCTTGAGGATTCTGCGCATTCGGTTTCGAGTGTTTAGATATCATATTGATACCTTCTACAATTGCACGATTTTCAGTTACAAGAACCTGCAATACTCTACCTGTTCTACCTTTGTCCTCGCCGGAATTTACGTAAACAGTATCGCCTTTCTTTATATGTAATTTACTCATTATATATTTCGTTGTTTAAATGATTAAAGCACTTCAGGCGCTAATGAAACAATTTTCATATTTGTTGAACGCAGCTCTCTAGGAACTGGGCCAAAAATACGACTTCCACGTAATTCTCCAGCGGTGTTTAATAAAACACATGCGTTATCATCGAAACGTATATAAGAACCATCATTACGACGAATTTCTTTTTTAGTGCGAACGACTATTGCTTTTGTTATTGCGCCTTTTTTTACTTCACTTGAGGGTATAACATGTTTAATAGAAACCACAATAACGTCACCCACTGAGGCATAACGTCTTCTAGTTCCACCTAATACACGAATACACAATGCTTCTTTTGCTCCGCTGTTATCAGTAACAGCTATTCTTGATTCTTGTTGTATCATGTTATTTAGCTCTTTCTAAAATTTCTACCAATCTCCATCTCTTTGTTTTACTCAAAGGACGAGTTTCCATTATTCTAACTGTATCACCAATGTTACAGTCATTTTTTTCATCGTGAGCGTGAAATTTTTTCGTTTTACTAACGAACTTCCCGTATATAGGGTGTTTTTCTTTCCATTTTACAGCAACTGTGATAGACTTGTCCATCTTATTACTGAAAACGACCCCCACTCTCTCTTTTCTTAAATTTCTCGTTTCCATTATTGGTTTATGCTTTGTTGATTTCTCTTGCACGAATTTCTGTATTGATACGTGCAATACCTTTTCTTTTATCTTTTAAGATGATCGGATTATCAAGTGGAGTAATGCTATGACTAATAACCAATTGATTTAACGACAGTTTCTCAGCATCTAACATCTCTTTTAAATCCTTGTCAGATAATTCTCTTATTTCTTGTAACTTCATTTCTTATTTTTGATTACGAGTTTCGCTATAATCCCTCCTAACTACAAATGAAGTAGTTACGGGTAGTTTCTGGGCAGCCAAGCGCAATGCTTCTCTAGCTACTTCTAAAGACACACCCTCAATTTCAAATAGAATTCTTCCGGGTGTTACTGGCGCAACAAATCCTTCAGGTGCACCTTTTCCCTTACCCATACGAACCTCTGCTGGTTTTTTAGTAATTGGTTTATCTGGAAAAACACGAACCCAAACTTGTCCCTGACGCTCCATATAGCGAGTAACAGCAACACGTGCTGCCTCTAGCTGAGAACCGGTAATCCATTTAGATTGCAATGATTTTATTCCAAATGAACCAAAAGCCAACTGGTTGCCTCGCTGAGCATTTCCTTTCATGCGACCTTTCTGCTGTCTTCTGAATTTTGTTTTCTTCGGTTGTAACATTTTATTTAATCTAAAGCTTTAATTTTATTATCTTCTGCTTCTACGTTGTCCTCTTCTATCATCACTTCTGCGTCCACCTCTACGGCCACGAGTATCTTTTTGTGATGCAAAAGATGGAGCTAAATCAACTTTACCGTAAATTTCTCCACGACAAATCCAAACCTTTACTCCAATAAGTCCAACTTTTGTATGTGCTTCTGCCAAGGCATAATCTATATCTGCACGGAAAGTATGCAAAGGAGTTCTTCCTTCTTTATACATCTCAGAGCGAGCCATCTCGGCACCGTTCAAACGACCAGATACTTGAATTTTAATACCTTCAGCTCCCATTCTCATAGTAGAAGCAATTGCCATTTTAACAGCACGACGATAGGCAATATTACCTTCAATTTGACGTGCTACATTATTAGCTACAAGTACAGCATCAAGTTCAGCTTTCTTTACTTCAAAAATATTGATCTGAATCTCTCTGTCTGTTATTTTTTTAAGTTCTTCTTTCAGCTTATCAACTTCTGCTCCGCCTTTCCCGATAATCATTCCGGGGCGAGCAGTACAAATAGTGATAGTAACAAGCTTCAATGTTCTTTCAATAATAATTCTAGATACACTTGCTTTAGCTAGTCGAGCGTTTATATATTTTCTCAACTTGCTATCTTCAAGCAATGTGTCACCATAGTCACTACCACCATACCAGTTGGAATCCCAACCTCTAATGATGCCTAAACGATTTGATATCGGATTTATTTTTTGTCCCATTGGCTTAATTATTTTTTTCTGAATTTATTGTATCTACCACCAATGTAACGTGATTGGAACGTTTTCTAATTCTGTGTCCCCGTCCTTGTGGTGCTGGACGAAGTCTCTTTAGCATCGAGCCTCCATCCACCGATATAGTTTTAATATATAATTCTCCTGTTTCGGCTTTACGTTCATTTTTTTGTTCCCAATTGGAAATTGCAGATAACAATAGTTTTTCAACTCTTGCAGCAGCTTCCTTATTAGAGTATTTCAATACACCTATTGCTTTAAACACTTCCATTCCACGAACTAGGTCAACTACGTAACGCATTTTTCGAGGTGATGTAGGAACATTTCTTAAAATAGCCAAAGATACCTCTTTACGAGCTTCTTTTCTCTTTTCGGCTGATATTCTTTTTCTAGCACTCATGTCTTTAACTTTCTTTATATTTTAATATGTGCTCCGTTTTATCTCTTTCTCGCTCCAGCGTGTCCACGATATGTGCGAGTTGCAGAAAATTCACCAAGTTTATGTCCAACCATATTTTCAGTTATATATACTGGAATAAATTTATTTCCATTATGTACAGCTATGGTGTGACCAACAAAATCTGGAGAAATCATAGAAGATCTTGACCATGTTTTAATAACGGTTTTCTTACCGCTTTCATTCATAGCAGAAATCTTCTTATCTAATTTAACGTCGATAAACGGACCTTTTTTTAATGATCTACTCATAATTCTTATAATTAATCAGATTATTTCTTTTTTCTTCGTTCTACAATGTACTTCGAAGAGTGTTTTTTAGGAGCTCTTGTTTTCAATCCTTTAGAATACAAGCCACTTGGTGATCTTGGATGACCTCCAGATGCACGTCCTTCTCCACCACCCATTGGGTGATCCACTGGGTTTTTTGTAACCCCACGGTTATGAGGACGACGACCCAGCCATCTTGAACGACCGGCTTTTCCTGATCTCTCTAAAATATGGTCCGAGTTACCTACACTGCCGATAGTTGCTTTACATGAAGCAAGTATTTTACGAATTTCTCCCGAAGGCATCTTGATGATGGCATAAGAACCTTCACGCGATGTAAGCTGTGCAAAAGAACCTGCAGAACGCACCATTTTTGCTCCTTGACCTGGACGCAACTCAATATTATGAATTACCGTACCAACAGGTATTTTAGACAAGGGCAATGCATTTCCCACTTCAGGTGCTGCATCAGCTCCTGACATCACTGTGTCTCCTACTTTTAATCCATTGGGCGCTAGCATATATGCTTTTGCTCCGTCGGCATAGAATAGCAAAGCAATTCTAGCAGAACGATTTGGATCATACTCTATTGTTTTAACAACAGCAGGAATTCCATCTTTTCTTCTCTTGAAATCGATAATTCTGTAGCGTCTTTTATGACCACCACCTAGATAACGAACAGTCATTTTACCACGACTATTACGTCCTCCAGATGCACCTTTACCTACAACAAGAGATTTCTCCGGTACATTGGTAGTGATATTGCCAAATGAACCGATAATTTTATGTCTCTGCCCCGGCGTTGAGGGCTTAAATTTACGTATTGCCATTATATATTATATATTACTGTATAAATCAATTGACTCTCCTTCTCTAAGGGTCACAATAGCTTTCTTGAAAGACGGTGTTCTTCCTTGAACTACACCCGATTTGGTGTATCTTCTTTGAATTTTACCGCTATATCTCATAGTGTTAACGCGCTCTACATGAACATCGTACAGCTCTTCTATTGCTTTCTTTATCTCAACCTTGTTTGCACTTGGCACAACAATAAACCCGTAACGATTCTCGAACTTGTCGGTCATTTCGGTTTGCTTTTCTGTAAAAATTGGCTTAATAATAATTCCCATTATCCTTCTCCTCCTACTTTGAATGTTTCATTAATAACGGCAATAGAAGACTCCGTGAGTACTAAACTCGCGCAATCCAAAATTTTGTATGTGTTTAAATCAGAAGCCGTTATAATTTCTACATTATTTAAATTTCGGGCTGACAAATATACGTTTTTATTCTGGTTTGGTAAAACCAAAAGCAATTTTTTATTTGCAAGCTTCAAGTTATTAGCCATTTCTACCATGCTTTTTGTTTTTGGAGTTTCCAATTCGAAATCTTCAATTACAAGTATAGCATCGTTTTTAGCTTTAATAGAAAAAGCTGATTTGCGAGCCAAAGCTTTCTCTTTTTTGTTTAATTTAAATCCATAGTCTTTTGGTTTTGGACCAAATGCGCGACCACCACCTACTAACAATGGAGATTTAATATCACCTCTACGTGCACCTCCACTACCCTTTTGACGGATAATTTTGCGTGTACTACCTTTTATTTCGTTACGCTGCTTTGTTTTGTGCGTCCCTTGGCGTTGGTTGGCTCTGTAATGTTTTACATCTAACCAAATAACATGTTCGTTGGGTTCTATTCCAAAAATGGAATCATTTAGCGTAACCTTTCTATCTGTTATTTCGCCTTTTATGTTATGTATATTTAATTCCATTTTTATTTTTCTATATGTAATATTGAACCTTTTCCTCCAGGTACAGAACCTTTCAGCAATAAAAGATTATGTTCTGGAATCACTTTAACAACTTGTAGATTCTGAACGGTTACTCGTTCATTACCCATTTGTCCTCCCATTTTAGTTCCTTTAAACACTTTGGCTGGATAAGAAGCTGCTCCAATAGAGCCTCCATGTCTCATTTGGTGTTTCTCACCATGCGAACCAGTCATACCTCTAAATTTGTGGCGCTTTACAATACCCTGGAAACCTTTACCTTTAGAAACTCCCACTACGTCGACAAACATTGTATCACTAAAGATGTCAACCGTAATTTCTTCTCCCAATTTAAATTGATCTCCAAAACCTTTGAACTCGGCCAAGTGTCTCATCGGTGCTACTCCTGATTTTTTAAAATGACCAAGTTCGGGTTGAGTAGAATGTTTTTCTTTCTTCTCCTCAAAACCTACCTGAATGGAGTCGTATCCATCAGTCTCAGCTGTTTTAATTTGAGTAACAACGCAAGGACCTACTTCAATAACAGTGCATGGAATATTTTTCCCATCGGCACTGAAAACGGATGTCATTCCGATTTTCTTTCCAATTAATCCTGGCATTTCTCTGTTTTTGTTTTTACTTCTATATTTTATAGAAGCATAGTTATTAATAATTGTATCTAAAAAACTCTTATAAAACCACTATGTGTTTTACATATTGCTTGCTGCAACAAACGAGTTTATACTTTAATTTCTACTTCAACACCACTTGGCAACTCTAGCTTCATAAGTGCGTCTACAGTTTTGGCTGTAGAACTGTAAATATCGATGAGGCGCTTAAATGACGACAATTGAAATTGTTCGCGCGACTTCTTGTTTACAAATGTTGAACGATTCACTGTGAAAATTCTTTTGTGAGTAGGTAGTGGAATTGGACCACTTACAACTGCACCCGTTGCTTTTACAGTCTTTACGATTTTCTCTGCTGATTTGTCAACCAAGCTATAATCGTAAGATTTCAGTTTAATTCTGATTTTTTGGCTCATAAAATTTTTATATTATTTAATCAAATCTACACGTCCCGAAACTTCTGCTAAAACATCTTTAGCAATAGAAGCAGAAACCACCTCAAAGTGAGAGAAAGTCATTGTCGAAGTTGCACGACCCGATGCGATAGTGCGTAAAGAAGTAACATATCCAAACATTTCTGCAAGTGGCACCATTGCTTTTACAATGCGCGCACCAGAACGGTTCGACTCCATGCCTTCAATCTGTCCTCGACGTTTATTTAAGTCAGAGATTATATCTCCCATATTTTCTTCAGGAGTTACTACTTCAACATTCATAATAGGCTCCATAAGTACTGGTCCTGCTTTTTCTGCAGCACTTCTGAATGCTTGAATTGCACAAACCTCAAAAGAAAGCTGATCAGAGTCTACTGGGTGGTACGAACCATCCAATACAGTTACCTTCATCTTATCGATTTCATATCCAGCCAACACACCAGTTTTCATAGCGCGTTCAAAACCTTTTTGTATAGATGGTATGTATTCTCTTGGAATATTTCCACCTTTTACTTGGTCTATAAACTGTAAATGTCCTTCAAATTCTTTGTCAGCAGGCTCTATGCGAACAATCATATCGGCAAACTTACCACGTCCACCAGTTTGTTTCTTATAAGTTTCGCGAAGCTCAACAGGTTTTGAAATAGCCTCCTTATATGTAACTTGCGGACGACCTTGATTTGCTTCTACTTTAAACTCGCGTCTGAGACGGTCGATAATAACCTCTAAGTGAAGTTCACCCATACCTGAAATTATAGTTTGACCTGTATCATCGTCGGTTTTAACTGTAAATGTTGGGTCTTCTTCGGCAAGCTTGGCTAGTCCGGCTGAAAGTTTATCTAAATCTTTTTGAGTTTTAGGTTCAACAGCAATTCCAATAACTGGGGCTGGAAAATCCATCGACTCCAATATAATTGGATTATTTTCGTCACATAGTGTATCACCAGTACGAATATCTTTAAATCCAACACCTGCACCTATATCACCACATCCAATAAATTCTTTTGGATTTTGCTTATTAGAGTGCATTTGGAATATACGAGAAATTCTCTCTTTTTTACCCGATCGTGGGTTATATACATACGATCCAGCTGGAAGAACACCAGAATAAACTCTAAAGAAGCACAAGCGACCAACATATGGGTCGGTTGCAATCTTAAAAGCTAGTGCACTCATTGGCTCCTCGGGATCGGGCTTGCGATACAACACTTTGGTTGAATCGTTAGGATCTACACCTTCAACAGCTTCAGCATCCAGTGGGCTTGGCAAATATGCACATACAGCATCCAAAAGAACTTGAACACCTTTGTTTTTAAATGACGAACCACACATTATTGGATTAATTTCCATTGCAAGAGTTCCTTTACGTATTGCCGCAATCAACTCCTCATTTGTAATAGATTCTGGATTATCAAAAAACTTCTCCATCAAATTATCATCACATTCTGCTGCAGCTTCAAGCATTTTCTCGCGCCACTCTTTGGCTTCTTCAAGCAAATCTGCAGGAATGTCTTCGATATGATAATCAGCACCCATAGTTTCATCGTGCCATATAAGTGCTTTCATTGTGATAAGATCTACCACACCTACAAAACTCTCTTCTGCTCCAATAGGTATTTGCAAAGGACAAGCCTTTACTTTTAAAACAGATTCAATCTGTCCTACAACATCAAAGAAGTTTGCACCAGAGCGGTCCATCTTGTTGATGTATCCAATACGTGGCACTTTATATTTATCTGCCTGACGCCACACCGTTTCAGACTGTGGCTCTACCCCTCCCACTGCACAAAATGTTGCAATAGCACCATCAAGTACACGCAACGAGCGCTCCACTTCAACAGTAAAGTCAACGTGCCCGGGGGTGTCAATTAAATTTATTTTGTATGTATCGTCAAGATATTCCCAGCTTGTAGTTGTTGCTGCAGAAGTAATTGTAATACCTCTTTCTTGCTCTTGCTCCATCCAGTCCATAGTGGCTGTGCCATCATGGGTCTCTCCAATTTTATGTGTTAAACCCGTATAGTACAATATGCGCTCTGATGTGGTAGTTTTACCAGCATCAATATGAGCCATTATCCCAAGATTACGCGTGTATACTAAATTATTACTTAAACCTTTTTTCATCTTTTCTACCTAATCTTTAAAATCTAAAGTGTGCAAATGCTCTGTTGGCTTCGGCCATACGATGCGTATCTTCTTTTCTTCTGAAAGCACCACCTTGACTATTAAAAGCGTCAACTATTTCTCCAGCTAATTTATCAGCCATTGATTTTCCTCCTCTTTTGCGCGCAAAAGAGATAAGGTTTTTCATCGAAACAGACTCTTTTCTATCGTGACGAATTTCGGTTGGGACTTGAAATGTAGCTCCACCTACTCGACGCGATTTAACTTCTACTTGTGGTGTAATATTATCTAAAGCAGCTTTCCAAATCTCGAGAGCCGACTTTTCTTCATTAGGCAATTTTGCCTTTACTATTTCCAACGCGGAGTAAAAAATATCATATGACAGAGATTTTTTACCATCATACATAAGATGGTTAACAAACTTAGTTACCCTTACGTCTCCAAAAACAGGATCTGGAAGCACCTGCCTTTTTTTAGGTTTAGCTTTTCTCATTTCTTCAAAATGTTTTATGTTGGTTTGGTTGCCGTTAATTTGTCTTCAACGATTCCTCCGAATCATTTACTCAACCCTAAAAGTAGCTTATACCAAAAATCTCAACATCGATTGTTTTTAATTTTTTTTGTTTTGACCTCTTTATAAAGGTGCAATTATTTTTTTGATGCTTTTGGGCGCTTTGTTCCATATTTAGAACGACGCTGAGCACGGTCTGCTACACCAGCAGTATCCAATGTACCACGCACTACGTGATAACGAACACCTGGCAAGTCTTTTACTCTTCCACCACGCACAAGAACAATTGAGTGCTCTTGTAGGTTGTGACCTTCTCCTGGAATGTAAGCATTTACTTCCTTAGAATTGGTCAAACGTACACGTGCAACTTTTCTCATTGCCGAGTTTGGTTTCTTTGGGGTTGTAGTATAAACCCTTGTACAAACACCACGTCTTTGAGGACATGATTCCAATGACGGAGACTTACTTTTCTCTGTCTGTTTTTTACGTCCTTGTCTTACTAACTGTTGAATTGTAGGCATTTTCTACTTTCTTTAATCTATTAATCTTTTTGGTTTAGCTATTTCTAGTTTTAAGCCTCAAATAAGCCTCATCTATATTATATAATACTCGCCAAATGAGATAATTATAACATTAGAGTTTATAATCTGAGGTGAAAAACGGCACAAAAATACAAAGAATCAACTACATATGCAAAGATTCTTGCTATTATTTGCAATAAACTTTTTCGATGATTGTTGAATGCTAATGAAATAGAAGAAAACAACACCACTGTTTATCAAACAAAGGTGTTATTTTTGCACCCTGCAAAATTGCTCTTCTTATTAATATTAATAAGAAACATAATAATGGTGCTTCAAAATCTTTTTTAGAGGCAATAAAAACTATTTGGGCTCTACGTGAGTAAAAACATGCTGTATTTGCGGAAAGTTTTCACGTAAAGTGTCTTGAACGTCATGCCCTATAGTGTGCCCCTCGGCTACAGTTAAATCTGCCGCTACTCTCACATGGATATCTACCACATAGCGCATCCCAAATTTACGAATATAACACTTTTCTGTATCTATAACTCCTGCAACCTCTTCTGCTAGAAGCCTCACCTGGTCAATCAATTCATCGTGATTTTGCTCGTCAAGCAACTCCCCCAAAGCAGGACGAAACACAAAGTAGGCATTTACGATAATAATTACAGAAGCCACCAAGGCTGCATAATCATCTAGATATTCGTATCCCTCACCCAGCAATAATGCCAACCCTATACCTATAAAAGCAGCAAGCGATGTTATTGCATCGCTTCTGTGGTGCCATGCATCGGCTTTTAAAGATGTACTTTTGGTTTGTCGGCTTTTTTTTCTTACAAACTGATAAAAGAGTTCCTTATAAATAACAATACCAGCCAAAACAAAGAGTGTGTATGGGTTTGGCATTTTTTGTGGCGACTGTATATTATCTATAGCTTGATGTGCAATAAACCCTGCACTAGCAATAAGAAACAACACTACTATAAAGCTTGTAATGGGTTCTACCTTGCCATGCCCAAATGGATGATCGTCGTCTGGTGGTTTGTCTGAAACTTTTAAGCCTAAAAAAATAATGAATGAAGAAAACACATCTCCCAAACTTTCAATGGCATCGGCTACTAAAGCGAAAGAGCTACCCAAAATACCAGTAATGAGCTTAACAAAAACTAGAACAACATTGCCAACAAGGCTAACAAGTATGGTGCGCCTTGCACGATTGCCGTTTTTTAGTGAACTTTTCATGTAAAAAGAAATTGTAAATTATATAGCCTGCTTATATTTGATGAACACTTCAACAATTTTGCAGCTTGCAAGATAATAATAATTACTCAAATCCACTTATAGCTATGTTGCACATCAGCACGGTATTTTTTAGATAATCAAACTCCAACTCGAAAGTCTCTGAGAATATATTGCTACCTATATTATCTTCAATTTGATTGATAGTCCACAGCTTACCATCTTCTAAGCGAAGCTCTTCAAAGGCTTTCTCTGATCTAATAGCAGAAACATATAAATAGACAAGTCTTTTAGTATACTCGTTTTCAAATACATATTTCAGTATAAATCTTGTTGGCAATACATCACAGTTTACCTCTTTGTTTACTACATTTTTGATAGCCTCGCCAATATTGTGATTATATTGCATATACGTTTCGAAAGGATAATCTAGTTTTCCCGGATCAAGCAATTTGGAGCTGTCTCGCTCTTTTAGATATAGCATTCCATCGTATATAAGGGCTATGCGTACAATTGGGTGAAGAAATTTGTTTTTCATACTTATCGAAACCGACTTGGCAATCCTTCCTTGCACAACACCACTTTCGTTTATCACCGGCAACCACTCTTCTCCTTGCAATCTTTTGCTCAAAAGCCTTATCCTTAAAGACTCTAACACTATTATCCCAGCAATAATAACTTGAAACAAGTTCAGCACCAACACCAAATCTATCAATAAATACTGAACGCTAAAAAATACACGAAAGCCAAGCACTAGTATTAGATGAAATGTGAGTGCATATTGCGACTGGAAGGCTACTTGCAATGATTCGTAGAGATAAAACTTTTTTTCGCCTACTCGTTTTTTTCCTAATTTTTTGATTAATTTTTTACGAGAGAGCCTAAATATCATCAGAAACACCACAAGCATAACCTCTGCAAGCATAAATGAACGCTGGGATTGAAAGTCGGGAACTAAAACAAAGAGCAACAAAAAAGCACCAAAAAAACTCCAAGCCGATATATCAAAAAGTATGCGCAACTCTTTGCTTCTTCCCAAAAGAAGGGGTATAATAGATAATCCAAATGCTATTGCAAAAGCATAAAGTGTGGCTATCTGCCCTATCAAAATTGAAAACACAAGATATGGGAACAACCCCAAAGCAGGGTTGCTTAAAACTCTGTTTATAAAACTATCAGTTGGCATATATTTTTAAAAAACTCCCTGTTCATAATAGACTCTTTTTAATAAAAACCGATTTATTTGCAAAACCCTTAATAGGGTCAATAAAATAAAGCGAGCAATCAAATAACACATTAAAGATAGAATTGTTGTAAATACTATTTTGGTATAAAAGCAATCAAAACTAAAAAAAGTATATGTTTGCACACATACATTAGATAGTTGCTACATATAGACTTTAGTGCTATTATAACACCAAAAAGATTAGATTGTTTATGATTCATTTGAAGCGGTGGTATAAAAAAAGTTGCAAATCAAATCTACCGCGGTAGATTGGGCGTTCATCTGTTGAAAATCCAATCTACCGCGGTAGATTGGAAGATAATGCATAAAAACCAAATCTACGGTGGTAGAAATGCTTTGAAAAAATAAAACAGTGCATTTTTTGAGCAGGTATGGGAGAAAAATGTGCCGAGAAAATAAAAAACAACCCAATATTGAAAAACCAACTCATTGAAATGAGAATTCTATATCAAAAATCGGATGTTTTGGGGCACAAATTGCTCAAATAGGTGGAAACAGAAGAAAAATATTGTTTTTCGAAGCTCATCTACCATGGTAGATGCAAGTTTCAACTGTTTTAGGCATTTTGTAGGGCTACAAAATGCTTTGAAAAAAAATACGGCAAGAGATTAAAATAGATAATATAAAAGAAACAGCTGCTGCATCTATTGTGCAGCAGCTGTTTTTAAGTAACTAGTATAAACCTCTTTAGCTCTCTAAAAACGAGACCTGCAAAACGCTCTTATACAAACACTTACAAGTTTCTTTTGTAATAATCAATTACCTTATTGTAAAGATACATTCTTGAATTTCCTCCAGAAATAAAATGGTTTTTATCCGGAAACATAAACATATCAAAATGCTTGTTTGCCTCTATCAGTGCACGAGTATACTCCATAGAGTTTTGAAGATGCACATTATCATCAGTAGTTCCGTGTATGAGCAATAAATTTCCTTGCAATTTGTTTGCCAATGCTATAGCCGAACCATTATCGTAGCCTATTTTGTTTTGTTGCGGTGTGCGCATAAAACGCTCTGTATATACAGTGTCGTAAAAACGCCAATCAGTTACCGGAGCTATTGCCACACCAGCTTTAAAGGCACCGCCACCTCTGCTCATACTCATCAATACATTGTATCCACCATAGCTCCAGCCCCATATACCTATTCTATTGCCATCTATATAGGGCAATGTTGCAAAGTGTTTTGCGGCTGCTATTTGGTCGTCAGACTCTATTACACCAAGATTTAGGTATGTCTGTTTTCTAAACATTTCGCCACGCGCACCCGTTCCTCTACCATCTACCGAGGCTATAATATAGCCCTCTTCTGCCAGTGCATAATACCAATCTACACCAAACCGGTCTAACACCTGCTGCGAATTTGGTCCAGAATACTGAATCATTACTACAGGATATCTTTTACTAGCATCAAACGATGATGGTTTTATCATCCAGCCGTTTAGCTGTGTAGTTCCGTCGGCTGCTGGCACTGTAATAAACTCCTTGGCAGGAAAATTTGCTTGTGCTACTTTTTGTGCCACCATCTCATTGGTTTGCAGGGTTCTCAGTAGTTTTCCATTAGAGTTGTGCAATGTTATCATGGTGGGTGTAACACTATTCGTGTAGTTGTTTATAAAATACTTGCCATTGCTGCTAAATGTTGCAGAGTTGTGTCCACTATTTGACGAGAGTTTTGTAACAACACCTCTATCAATGGTTGCTTTGTATATATTGCGTTGAAGCGGACTCTCATCGGCAGCTTGATAATACACCACGCCTGACGCTGCATCAACAGCAAGCAGGCTTGTAACATCGAAGTTACCCGTTGTTAGCTGTTTTTGAAGCGTACCAGTATTACCATATATATATATGTGGCTATAGCCATCTTTTTCTGAAATATAGGTAAATTGATTGGGAAGGAAGTGGATGGAGCTCAACAACTCCGAATCGATATAATATTTACTCTCGTCACGCAAAATGAGTTTCGACACCGTACTTCTTGGATTAACGAAATACATATCAAAACGATTCTGATTGCGGTTTAGCGTCATTACTGCTAGCTGAGAGGCATCAGTAGTAAATTTAATGCGAGGCATATATCCATCGTCGTCTAGTGGCACATCCATTGCTCTAGTAGTTTGTGCAGCCACATCATAGACATAGCAACCCACTGTGGAGTTCTCTTCACCAGCTTTGGGATACTTGTAGGTGTACGAGCCTGGATAAAGCTCTTGCTCAAATGTATCGAAGGAGAACTCTTTTACCCTCGACTCATCAGTTTTTACAAAAGCCAATAGTTTATTATCTGGTGAAAACTCCATCAAACGTGTTGTAGAAAATTCCTCTTCATACACCCAATCGGTTGCACCGTTTATTATTTTGTTGAAGGCGCCATCATTGGTAACACGCAACTCGGTGTCGAAGTCAAACTTGGCGAGCCATATATCATTGTCTATTACATAAGCCAGCATTTTGCCATCGGGCGAAAAGGTTGGAATCATCTGTTTCGAGTCGTTTTCGGAGAGCTTTCTCACCAAATTGCGGCGTACATCATAATAATAGTAGTTTGCCTTGAAAGAGCGACGATAAATTTGCTCTCTATCTATATATACAATCACTCTAAACTCGTCGGGGCTCACCAAAAACCCTTGAAAAGTATCGAATGTGCACCCACGCGCCCTTTCTGTGCTAAATAGTGTGTCTACCACATTGCCTGTTTCATACTCATACTTTAAAAGAGCATTGCTCCTATCATTCATTTGATAGTAATGAACACCATCGGGAGCCGAAACCACTGATTTTATACCCTTTGAGCTGTATACTCCATTTACAATTTCTTGCAATCCGTATTGCTGTGCAGATACGCTTATACTAGCTATTAGAAGCACAGCCAAAAACCAAATCTTTTTCATATATAAACTTATTTTTATGCACAAATATAAGGTATTTATCTCTACTTTTAAGCTTTTATTGAGATGAGAAATAATTATCTCCCCCTACCATCAAACATTAATTCCATTGAAGCAACCATCGCAGCAAAAGCATTTTGAAATAGATTTTACAGAAAAAAGCTCAAATAGCACACAAATGCACTGTTATCCATCCTTTTTGATTGATATAATCGTAGATAAAGATGAAAATAATGAATAAAAAAGAGATGAAACATAGAGACAGAAAAAATAATGCTATCTTTGCATACTAGTTTTAAGCCAATTGTTTGCCAACAGAAGACAAAAGCTAACAATTGGTTAATTATCTAAATTGGTATGTCTCATACACCAAATGAGACATACCCTGGAAATAAAACAACATGAATCTGCTTAGAGAAAAGATGTTTAAATACGATGCTCCGCAACGTGCAAAAGCTGCGGGCATCTACCCCTACTTTCGAGTAATAGAGAGTGATCAAGACACTGTGGTTACCATTAATGGTAAAAAAGTTTTAATGTTTGGATCCAATTCATATTTAGGACTCACCAATCATCCAAAAGTAAAAAAAGCATCCATCGATGCAACAAAAAAATATGGCTCTGGCATGGCAGGCTCTCGATTCCTAAACGGAACACTAGACATACATATAGAGCTTGAAGAAAAACTTGCCAACTTTGTGGGCAAAGACGATGCTATAGTTTTCTCGACAGGATTTAATGTAAATCAAGGGGTTGTTTCGTGTATTACTGGTAGAGAAGACTATATATTGTGGGATGAGCTAAACCACGCCTCTATAATAGAGGGGCAGCGCCTCTCGTTTTCAAAAAAACTAAAATTTCGCCACAACGATATGGTGTCGCTTGAACGACAATTGATAAGATGCAACCCTGGAAAAGTAAAACTTATTGTTGTTGATAGCGTATTTAGCATGGAGGGTGATGTTGCCAATCTGCCAGAAATAATTCGTTTGGCAAAAAAATACAATGCCAATGTTATGGTTGACGAGGCACACGGTATTGGTGTGATGGGCAAAAACTTTAATGGAAAAGGTGCAGCAGAAGAGTTGGGCGTACTTGACGATGTGGATTTAGTGATGGGCACATTCAGCAAATCGTTGGCTTCTATTGGGGGGTTTATTGCTAGCGACTTTACCACTATTAATTTTCTACGACACAATTCTCGCCCCTATATTTTTAGCGCAAGCATCACGCCTGGCGCTACAGCAGCGGCATCAGCAGCATTAGATATACTTATAAAAGAACCCGAAAGAGTTGAACATTTGTGGAAACTAACAGACTACTCTTTAAAACGATTTAAAGAAAGTGGCTTTGAAATAGGAAAAACATCTACCCCTATTATTCCACTTTTTGTGAGAGATGCCGATAAAACATTCATGCTAACAAAAATGCTTTTCGAAGATGGTGTATTTGTAAACCCCGTGGTTCCACCCGCAACATCAGCCCAAAACACACTGATACGCTTCTCGCTAATGGCAACGCATACAATAAAGCAAATTGACGAAGCCATAGATAAAATAACAAAAGCGTTTCGACAATTGGATATAATAAAATAGATTTGCAGTAAACAACCAAAAGACATTGACAAAAAAACTGCTCAATTGCAAATAAGAAACCCTTATTTCATTGAGCAGTTTTTTTTCTGTTAAACTTCAAAACTATAAATAGATTATAAACCCTACTATTTGTCCGATAAATAGCTTGCAACACCTTCTTGCGTTGCGCTCAAAGCTTTGTCTCCTTTTCTCCAGTCGGCAGGACACACCTCGCCATACTCTTCGGTAAACTGCAGAGCATCTATTACCCTCAAAACCTCATCAACACTACGCCCCAATGGCATATCATTCACAACCTGATGGCGCACAACACCCTCTTTATCAATCAAAAACAACCCGCGGTATGCTTCGGGCACTCCATCAAAAGCCAACTCTCCAGAATCTTCATCTACATAATACGAGCCTGCCAATACATCGTAAGCCATAGATATCGTTTTGTTGTGATCTGCTACTATGGGATACTTTACACCTTCAATTCCTCCTTCATTTCGAGGTGTTTGAAGCCACTTCCAGTGCGATGTAGCCGAGTCGGTTGATGCTGCTACAACAACAGTGTTACGCTTTTCAAACTCGGCTATTTTGCTCTGAAATGCTATCAATTCTGTTGGACATACAAATGTAAAATCTGCTGGATAGAAGAAAAATACAACATATTTTTCTCCCAAATATTGGTTTAAACTAAAATCTTCTACTATTTCATTTCCACTGACAACGGCTTTTGTGTTAAACAATGGAGCCTTTTTTCCTACTAATACTGACATATATCTTTTTTTGTTTTAAAATTAATTTCGGCACAAAAATATAATATCGTACTGTTTTAATCAAACCTCCCCCCCCTCTATCGCTTATCGAAAATAACTATAACATAGTCAATCGTCTTATAATGAGCTATAAAAAGCACTCTACCTTGAATAAAAGACCAACCCTATCCCCTTCTTATTAATAGATATTATTTTCACCGCAAACTATCTAACAATCATTAATATACACATTTATAGTGCTCTACTTGGTGTATTCACATAAAATTTGAGTACTTTTGCACGCAATAAAAACCTAAAAAGACTTACTCATATGTCATTTATTGCAGATAGAATTATTACAGAAGGGTTCACTTTCGACGACTTGTTGTTAGTTCCCGCATATTCCGAAGTTCTTCCACGGGATGTAGATTTAAGCACAAAATTTTCACGAAATATAACATTGAATACGCCTATCATTTCGGCGGCTATGGACACTGTTACCGAAACCAACATGGCAAAAGCCATAGCACGAGAAGGTGGTATAGGGGTGATTCATAAAAATATGTCTATTGAGAGGCAAGCCGACCAAGTGCGTGCCGTGAAACGTGCCGAAAACGGCATGATACTAAATCCTATAAGCACAACCCGCGACAAAACTGTGGCAGATGCTCTTGCTATAATGGCAGAGTATCATATTGGAGGAATACCAGTGGTAGATGCCCAAAACCACATTGTGGGTATTGTTACTAATCGCGATTTGCGGTTCGAAAGAAATATGTCGAAACTAATCGACGATGTGATGACCAAAGAGGTTGTAACTACCGACCAATCGACAGATTTAGAGGCTGCTGCCGATATATTGCAAATACACAAAATAGAGAAACTACCCGTAGTAGATACCGATAATAAACTCATCGGGCTGATTACATACAAAGATATAACACAAGCAAAAGACAAACCACTTGCCTGCAAGGACGAGCAGGGTCGTTTGCGTGTTGCTGCAGCTATTGGTGTTACTGGCGACTCTATAGAGCGTGCCAACGCCCTTGTAGAAGCGGGTGTGGATGCTATAATTATCGACACTGCTCACGGACACTCGAAAGGTGTAGCCGATATGTTGAGACAGGTAAAAAAACTGCACCCACACATCGATGTAATAGTGGGCAACATTGCCACTGGCGAGGCTGCCAAGATGTTGGTAGAAGCGGGTGCCGATGGTGTGAAAGTTGGTATTGGTCCGGGCTCTATATGCACCACGCGTATAATTGCGGGTGTGGGCATGCCTCAAATATCGGCTATCTACGATGTGGCTTGTGCACTAAAAGGTACAGGAGTGCCGCTTATTGCTGATGGCGGACTGCGCTACTCTGGTGATATAGTAAAAGCATTGGCTGCAGGTGCATCATCTGTAATGATGGGGTCGCTATTGGCAGGAACCGAAGAGTCGCCTGGTGAAACAGTTATATTCAATGGTCGCAAATTTAAAACATACCGTGGCATGGGGTCGCTATCTGCTATGCAAAAGGGCTCGAAAGATAGATACTTTCAGGATGCAGAAGACGATATAAAGAAACTTGTTCCAGAAGGCATCGAAGCGCGTGTTCCCTTCAAAGGCAGCTTGCAAGAGGTTGTATATCAGATGGTGGGCGGATTGCGTGCTGGAATGGGATATTGTGGCGCAGCTACAGTTGATGAGCTGCATCATGCAAAATTTACCCATATTACAGCTGCAGGCTATGCAGAGAGTCATCCTCATGGGGTGATGATTACGCGTGAAGCACCCAACTATAGCCGTGGGAATGAGTAAATTATAATAGACTTATTAGAAATGATATCAAACAAAAAAAACGTTCTCAACAATTGAGAGCGTTTTTTTGTACAGAAATATAATTGGTTATAATTCGAAATAATAAAAGAAAAAACTATCTTGCATGGCAGTTAATGGCGGCTAATAGATATCTCAATAAAAAGAGAAACAGCAGTTATAGCCGTATATTTTTTGTCAACGCACAACACAACATTGTTTAGGATAATGAACAAAGATACGATAACCACCAAAAGCAAACTTCAACAGCTAGTAGAGAGTATAGGAGCCAAGCATGCCCCCGACAGGCGTGTAGAGGTGTATTCTATTGAGATAGTTGAATATGACGGTGCAATACAACTAAAAGGCGAAACAACAAGCGCAGCAGCCCTTAAAGAGCTTGCTGAGGCAGCAAAGAGCATAGCACCACACATAGAAAACCATATTGGCACACTACCCAGCGAATCGATTGGGGAGAACTGTTGGGGCATTGTTTACAACTCGGTTGCCAACTTGCACAGCCAACCAACTCACAAATCCGACATGGTTTCTCAACTATTATTGGGAATACCTGTAAGGGTGCTACACAAATTGGATGATTGGCTGCACATTCAAGCCCCCGATGGATACATTGGGTGGGTGTGTGGTTCGATAGAGAGGATGAATGGCAGAGAGCTACAGGCTCGATTGGCAAAGTTTGCAATAATTGTAACTTGCCAGTATGCCAAATCGTACAGCAAAGCCGATATTCATTCGCAATCGGTATCCGATATTGTTATTGGAAACATCTTTACACTAGATGGAGAGGAAGATAACTTTTACAAAATAATCTACCCCGATGGTAGAGAAGCTTATATTGAGAAACAAAATGCAAAAGAAGTAGATAGCTGGCTAACCGACATAGAGTTGACAGGCAAAAGCATCGTAAACACTGCAAAACAGCTAATGGGTGTGCCTTATGTGTGGGGCGGTACCTCCTCTAAAGGGCTAGACTGCAGCGGATTTACTAAAATTATTTACTGGCTACATGGCATTATCATCCCTCGCGATGCATCGCAACAGGTGTTGTGTGGTGTGGAGGTAGATAATAAAGGAGATTTTGAAAAAGTGCAAAAAGGCGATCTTCTATTTTTTGGCACAAAAGCAACCGACGAGAATACGAAAGAAAGGGTTGTGCATGTTGGTATATATATTGGCAACAAGCAGTTTATTCATGCCCACGACTATATCCGTATTAATAGCTTCAACCCCCATGATAAACTGTTCGACCAGTTTAACACCAACCGCTATTTGCGCACCATGCGCTATATTGGCTCTGAGCGAGCTATAGGAATAACACCCATTCTGGAACATCCTTTTTATAGCAAAACCTCTCTTACCGATGATGAATAAAATAGGCAAAATGAAACTGAGCTGGACTCCCTACAACTTGCAACTGAAACACACATTCACCATATCGGGGTTTTCACGAACAACCACACCCGTAGTGCTCACCCGTATCCAATATGATGGTTTGGTGGGCTATGGCGAGGCTTCGCTTCCACCCTATTTGGGTGAAACACAAGCATCGGTAATTGAGTTTTTGCAAAAAGTAGACCTCTCTCCTTTTTCCAATCCCACTCATTTAGACGAAATTATACTATATATCGATAACATTGCCCCAAACAACACTGCTGCAAAAGCCGCTGTAGACATAGCGTTGCACGATTTGGCTGGCAAAATAATGGATGCTCCGTGGCATAGAATATGGGGATTGGATAAACACACATCTCCGGATACCACCTTCACTATTGGCATAGACACTGATGAGATGGTGCGCGAAAAGACACGCCAGGCAATGGACAATTTTAACATATTGAAAATAAAAGTGGGTGGAGACCACGACAAACGTATGATTGAAACCATCCGCTCTATTACCCACCTACCCTTGGCTGTCGATGCCAATCAGGGGTGGAAAGATAAGCACGAAGCCCTAGATATGATATGGTGGTTGAAAGAGCAAGGTGTTGTGATGATAGAGCAACCCATGCCCAAATACGATTACGACAGTATTGCTTGGCTCACAGAGCATAGTCCGCTGCCTATTTTTGCCGACGAGTCGTTGCAACGCCTGCAAGACATCGAAAAGATGAAAGGAGTTTTTTCTGGCATCAACATAAAGCTAATGAAATGCACGGGCATGCACGAAGCATGGAGAATGCTCAATTTGGCTCAAAAATTGGGTATGAAAGTGATGATTGGCTGCATGACAGAAACATCGTGTGCTATATCTGCAGCGGCTCAACTGTCAGCAGGGCTTGACTTTGCCGATTTGGACGGAGCGCTACTGATAGCCAATGATTGTTTTGAGGGTGCAACGCTTCAACAAGGTAAAATTATAGCAAGCGACGCTCCCGGTATAGGTGTGCAGCCAACAGAAGCACTACAATTTGGCAAATAAAAAAAATCCAGATGAGCCTATTATAAATCTCATCTGGATTGCTGTTTTTTTTAAATATCTTTAGATTCGACAAACAAACAACCCGCTTTGTACATTTCATCTAGAGCTTTTTTGCCATCGCCTTCTTCTAAATCTACGGCAGCTATAGCATCTGTAACTACATATGTATGAATGCCCATTTTGCAAGCATCAAGCGCCGACGCCCTTACACAATAGTCTGTTGCCAAGCCCACTACGTATAGCGAGCCAACATTCTGTTCCTTCAAATACGCTTCAAGCGATATGTTTGTAGCATCAAAAGCAGAATAGCCCGGATCGTCGTGTCCGGTACCTTTCAACACTATTTGATCTATTTTATCTGCATCCAAACGCGGGTTTAATTCAGATCCAGTAGTATTGGCAACACAATGTACAGGCCACTTCTCAAAATGTGTCGACCCTTCTGGGTGCCAATCTTGTGTAGCAATCACTACATCCATTTTATCCATTAGTTTGTTTATAACAGGCACAATTTCGTTTCCTTCTTTAATTGCTAATGAGCCACCCGGACAAAAATCGTTTTGCAGATCTACTATTAATAATATTTTCTTCATTTTCGTTATTTACTTTTTATATCTATTGGTATTAGTTTTATTTCAAGGGTGCAAACATACTACACCCTCTATAATATAACAAAATAAATGATAGGAGGTTCAACAATAGACACTATTGGGGCTTCTTGCCCACAAACCGTATCACAACGCTTAAACCATTGTGATGGTCGCCTTCGCTTAAATGCTTCTCGGTTTCTTGTAGCTCTATTACCTCGAAGTTTTCAAAATCAGACCGTATATCTTCAATGCTGTATAGCATATCAATGTTTTTGGGTCCTCCCCCACTATCTCCTTTCACTTGATAATGGATCTGTTTTTTGCTAAAAACCTCCATAATTATAGTGCCACCAGGGCGTAGATGATGGGCAAGTTCTTTATGTATAGCCTCTCTACTCTTCGAAGGGAAATGGGTAAATATCAATGCTATCACATCAAATTGCTCATTGGTATAATCCAATTCGTGCAACTCGCCCACATGATAATCTATCTCCACATTGTGTTTGCGTGCAAGTCGTTCTGCTTTCATCTTCCCCTCCACACTTAAATCGTATGCCGATACCTTCCAACCCAATTTTGCAGCATACACACCATTGCGTCCCTCTCCTTCGCCTGCCAATAGAATAGAGCCAACAGGCAGTGCTTGCAATTGCTCTTTAAGGTAACTGTTTGGATGCTCGCCATATACATACTCGCTCACGGAGTATCTCTTGTCCCAAAACTCTGATTTTACAGCCATTATATTATTTACACTATTTCAATTATTAAACAATACCTATTAAACACCCATTTAGGGTGAATAGTTAGATAAACTACAAAATTAATGATTTTTAGGTTCACGAAATCATAAAATGCAAGGACAACTATCCTTCCAAAACACTTTGTCGATGCCGGATACATCAATAAAGGGTGCTACTGCAACTGTAAATCAACAGTATATTTCAATTAAAGAAAAAAATCACTATATGTAGTGATTGATGTGTACCAGATTTAACTGTTACTTTGCATATATAATTTAAAAAACACATTATAAAAAGAAAACGATGAAAAGAATTTTACTACTTTTTCTAGTTACACTAAATGTCGTTTATGGTTTCTCTATCAATTTCTACCCCATTGATAGTGATGAGAAAGACAATGATACTATCAGAACACTCAATTTGGATGAATTTGTTGTTACAAGTTCTGTAAAGGAGACCAATACACTCAAACGCATGCCCACTGCTATATCTATACTATCGCCACGGATGTTGGAAAGCAGACAAGTGCAATCGCTAACATCGATGAGTGGCATGGTTCCAAACTTTTTTATTCCCAACTACGGATCAAAAGTATCTACCCCAATATACATTCGTGGAGTTGGCGCTCGATTGGGAGCACAAACAGTGAGCTTATATGTCGACAATGTGCCCTATTTCAATGCATCGGCTTTCGATTTCGAGTTTCAAGACATCCAGCGCATAGAAGTGTTGCGTGGCACACAAGGCACACTATATGGCAGGAACGCCATTGGAGGTATTATAAATGTGTACACACTATCGCCACACACCTATCAAGGTAGCACTGTGGAAGTTGGTGGCGGAAACTATGGACATATGGAAGCACGCATGTCTAACTATACCAAGTATAACGATATGTTTGGAAGCTCGTTAGCGCTATATTATAAAAGAAACGATGGCTACTTTACCAATAATTATACGGGCAAAAAAGCCGACGATTATGAAAATATGGGTGGTCGACTAAAACTTGAACTGGAAGCAAACGATGCATTCAGCGCTAGCCTTTTTAGTGTTTTCGACTATGTATCGCAGGGAGCATTTCCATATATGCATATAGATTCTACGGCAGTAAATTTTAATGAACCATCGTCGTACAAGCGCAAAATGTTTTCACAAGGACTATCTCTAAAATATCAAGGTGATGGGTTTGTGGCAAACTCAAACACTGGCTACCAATACCTTAATGATGAGATGTATATGGACCAAGACTACTCGCCACGCTCTGTATTCTCCATACTACAAGAACAGAATCAACACTCCATTAGTCAGGAAATAACATTCAAGTCGGACAAAAAAGACCGCTACAATTGGGTTGTTGGAGCTTTTGGATTTTACGACTATAGAAAAGTATCAACACCAGTTGCACTAAAAGAAGACGGCGTGAAGATGCTTCAACAGAGAATAGATAATGGAATGATAAACATGCCAGAAGATAGAAGACCTTCTGTTAAATATACCAACGATAGAATAGACCTGCCAGGCATCTACCGCAAACCTTCGAAAGGGATTGCTTTTTTCCAGCAATCGTCGATGAACACACTGTTTGGTGCAGAAGGACTGTCACTTACATTTGGTATACGCGCCGATTATGAGCACACAGCTATGGATTATTTTACCGAAACACAGGGTGTGGAGGTAAAAGTTGACATTCCACCCATGTTTCCTGGCATGCCTCCTATTTCTCGCACACTGCAAAGCGACACTTTAATGGAGGGACGTTTTTCGAAAGGATTTTGGGAAGTGCTGCCCAAAGTGGCTCTGCAATACGATTTAAGAGATGATGCTTTTGTGTATGCATCAGTATCGAAAGGATACAAAACAGGTGGATACAACGAGCAGTCGTTTTCAGACATACTGCAAAATGCTATGCAAGAATCTCTGATGGGTAAAATGCCTGGCGGAATGGCGCCTGGTGGAAGGCCTGGAGCTAATGACACACCTCCAGCAGAAGCTGAAAGCGAAACACCTAAAAAACCAACGCTAGAAGAACAGCTAGCCTATAGTCCAGAAACAAGTTGGAACTATGAGCTGGGCGGAAGGCTCACTTTTTTAGATAAAAAACTAAATGCCAACTTCACACTGTTTGCAATGGATGTCGACAATATTCAAATAATTCATCTTCTAAACAATGCCACAGCAGGACGCACCGTGTCGAATGCAGGAAAATCTTCAAGCAAAGGTGTGGAATTGAGCTTGGCTTATGCTCCATCCAACTCATTTTCTCTCTTTACAGAGTATGGTTTTGTGAGTGCAAAGTTTAAAAACTACAAATCTGGCGATGTAGATTATACCAACAACTACATACCCTTTGCACCTCGCCACACCCTTACTGTGGGAGGAAGCTACAACTACACATTTGGCAATGGATGCTTTATCGACCGAGTGGTAGCAAATGCGCAGTATAGTGGTGCAGGAAAAATATACTGGACAGATGCAAACGATGCCTACCAATCTTTTTATGGGCTAACCAATGCTAGTGTAACTATTGAGAAAGGAAATGTTGCTTTAGAACTATGGGGCAAAAACATATTCGACACCTCTTACAATGCTTTCTATTTCGAGGCAAAAGATATAGCAGGCAACTCAAACCCATTGGTGCAAAAAGGAACACCCACCACATTTGGTGCAAAACTAAGATATACAATTAATTACTAACCACCACGGCACATAAAGACAACATCAAAGTGTTGTTTTACAAAATAGATATCCCGGGAAATGATATTCTCGGGATATTTTGTTAATTTTGCTCTAAACTAAAAAAGAAAAAAGATATGTACAATTGGTTTGAATGTAAAGTTCGTTACGAGAAAATGCTAGAGTCGGGAATGCAGAAAATGGTTACAGAGCCTTATTTGGTAGATGCATTGTCGTTTACCGAAGCAGAAGCTCGTATTATTCAAGAGATTACTCCCTATATGACTGGCGAGTTTACTATTTCTAATATAAAACGTGTGAAATATGCCGAGTCGTTTTTCAACGATCATGGCGACAGATATTACAGAATGAGACTCTTCTTTATCTCTTTAGATGAAAAGAGCGGAGCAGAGAAGAAAACCTCTGTAAATATGCTTGTTCAGGCATCAACCCTTAAAGAGGCAGTAGAGATAATAGAAACCGAGATGGAAAAATCTATGGTAGACTACTCCATTGCTAGTGCTACAGAAACGGCAATTATGGATGTTTACCCATACAGTGCAGAAGTAAAAGACACAAAAGAACAGACAGCATAATGGATATTAAAAAAAATATAGAAGAGATAAAGAGCACTATACCTGCTGAAACAAGCTTGGTGGCTGTTACTAAATTTCATGGTATAGATGAAGTGATGGAGGCATATAATAGCGGACACAAGATTTTTGGCGAAAGCAGGGTTCAAGAGCTTATAGAGAAGCAACCCCACTTGCCCGAAGATATCGAATGGCATTTTATAGGCAGGTTGCAGCGCAATAAAGTAAGGTTTATTACACCTTTTATTAGTTGCATTCACAGTGTAGATTCTGAAAGACTACTTCGCCAAATAGAGAGGCAAGCAGCTCGTGTGGACAGAGTAATACCTTGCTTATTGCAAATGCACATTGCAGAAGAAGACACAAAAACAGGTTTCTCGGAAGAGGAGTGTTGGAAACTACTCGAAAGCAACAAATGGCGCGAATATAAGCATATACAACTATCGGGAGTTATGGGCATGGCTACTTTTACTGACGATGAAGCAGTTGTGAGAAAAGAGTTTGCAAAACTGCAAGCATTTTTCAACAAGGTAAAAGAGCATTTCTTTGCAGACGACCCTCATTTTAAAGAGGTGTCGATGGGAATGTCTTCCGACTATAAAATTGCTGTGGAAGAAGGAAGCACAATAATAAGAGTTGGTTCAAATATTTTTGGAGAGAGGGAGTAGGAGATATTACAAATATTTGTCTATTTTTGTGTACAGATTGAAAAAGAGAAAGAAAAATAATTTATAATCTGAAATAATAAATAATACTATGATTGATTTATCAACAGAATATGCTGGGCTAAAGCTTCGTAATCCTTTGATTGCAGCAAGTAGCGGATTGACAAATTCGATAAAAAAGATAAAAGAGCTTGAAAAAGCAGGAGTGGGAGCTGTAGTATTGAAGTCTCTTTTTGAGGAGCAAATAGATAGCCATTCAGAAAAGCTTAATCTTAGTTCTGACTATCCCGAAGCAAGCGACTATATTAACGCTTATGTAGAGATGAATCATGTGGAAAAATACCTTGATTTGATTCGTGAAGCTAAAGCATCGTGCAATATTCCTATTATTGCTAGCATCAATTGCTATAAAGTAGACCGTTGGATAGATTTTGCTAAAAGTATTGAAAGTGCAGGAGCAGATGCGTTAGAATTGAATATTTTTTTAATCAACACCGGGCAATATGGCGATAGATACCTCGAAGAGTCATACATAAAGATTGTTCGCGAAGTTAAAAAAGTTATCAACATCCCCATCATTATAAAAATTGCTAGAACAGTGAGCAATCTACCAGGGCTAGTTGAAAAACTTGAAGCTCTTGGAGTTAGCGCAGTAGTGCTATTCAACAGGTTCTATCAACTAGACATTGATATCAATAAAATGGAGATAATATCGGGTCCGGTATTTAGCCATCCCGAAGATTTTAGCGAAACGCTAAGGTGGACAGCTATTACATCGGGTTATGTTCCAAACTTTGATATAGCTTGCTCATATGGAGTTCATAAACATGAAGATATTATAAAAGGTCTTCTTGCAGGAGCTACAGCAATGCAACTATGCAGTGTGCTATATGAAGAGGGGTTGAATATAATACCCGAAATGATTACATACATGGAAGAGTGGATGAATCAAAATAACTATAAAACCCTGCAAGATTTTAGAGGCAAGCTCAGCTATTCAAACATACCCGATCCAGCACTATATGAGCGTGCTCAGTTTATGAAATACTTTGCAAATCATAAATAACAGAAGCTCGATGCTCTAATTACTTCACAAAAACTATCTTATGAACATACAACAGCTCGAATACATTGTTGCAGTAGATAACTATCGACACTTCTCTAAAGCAGCAGAAGCATCATTTGTAACCCAACCCACACTAAGCATGATGATTCAAAAGCTTGAAGATGAATTGGGAGTTAGAATTTTCGACCGTTCGCAATCTCCCATCGAACCAACAGATGTGGGGCGTAAAATTATTGATCAAGCACGTGTTTCTCTTGCTCAAATTAGTCAAATTCAAGAGATAGTTGAAGAGGAAAAAGGGGTTATTAAGGGGGTTTTCCGTTTAGCTATTATCCCTACAGTATCGCCTTATCTTTTACCAAAGTTAATGCAAACCCATCGCGAACAAAACTCAGATATAAGACTGGTTATCAATGAAATGACAACCAATCAAATATTGTCTAACTTAGCAAAGGGTACAATAGATGGAGGAATATTAGCAACACCCCTACACGACGATCGTATGAAAGAGAGACCCGTATATTACGAGAAATTCTTGGCATATGTATCGCCCAATGAACGGTTTCTTCACTCAAAACCATCATTACAAGAGATGGATTTAAGGGGTGCAAAGCTGTGGCTGTTAGACGAAGTGCACTGCTTTAGAACTCAAATATTAAACCTTTGTAACCTTAAATCTACAAATTTTGTGAGCTCTGCATTTACATACGAAGCCGGAAGTATTGAAACACTTATCAACATTGTTGATAACAATGATGGTATAACTGTAATTCCTGAAATGGCTCTCGACCACTTAACAGATAAGCAAAAATTAAATGTAAGATTTTTTGAGAAAGCTTCACCTGTAAGAGAAATTAGCCTAATTACCAGAAAAGACTTTCTAAGAGAGAGAATAATTGAAATTATCGAAAACGAAATTAGAATGTCTGTGCCGGCATCGCTACAAGATGAAAAGTTGCAGAAAGAGTTGGTTGAAATCTGATATAAATAACTGCTAAATATATTTTCAATAATAAAACAAAAAAAGGGTTTGACTTTTAAAGTCAAACCCTTTGTTATTGATAGTATTCGCATGATCTTTCAGTTGCCGTGCGCAATCTTTACGATTAGCTTTATTACGACATCCAAACTCACACCAATTATAAGGAACTTTCGCTTATAGATAGCAAAAAAACAATTCAACACTACTTTTCTTCTCCCACAAGGTCAGAGTCAGCTGATACTATCTCTTCAAACTCTTTTTTCGAACCAACAATCAATTTTTCAAATGAACGCTGACCCGTTCCTGCTGGAATAAGGTGACCACAGATTACATTCTCTTTCAGTCCTTCAAGATAATCAGTCTTACCATGAATAGCAGCATCGTTCAACACCTTAGTTGTCTCTTGGAAAGATGCAGCTGACATAAAGCTAGTTGTTTGTAGTGCAGCTCTCGTAATACCTTGCAACACCTGATTGGCTGTTGCAGGAATAGCATCACGACTCTCCACAAGCTTCAAGTCTCTACGTCTTAAAGAACTATTCTCGTCACGCAGTTTTCTAACGGTAACAATCTGTCCAGGCTCAAAGATCTCAGAGTCGCCACTATCGGTAACAACCTTTTTAGCCCATATACGATCGTTCTCTTCCATTATTTCGTGCTTGTCGATAAGTTGTTTCTCTAAGAAACGAGTATCTCCCGGCTCTATAACTTCAACTTTACGCATCATTTGACGAACAATCACCTCAAAGTGTTTATCATTAATCTTCACACCCTGTAGACGATAAACGTCTTGGACTTCGTTTACAATATACTCCTGTACAGCAGTTGGACCTTTAATAGCCAATATAGAAGCTGGAGTAATTGCACCATCCGAAAGAGCTAAACCGGCACGTACATAGTCATTTTCTTGAACAAGAATCTGTTTAGACAATGGCACCAAGTACTTTTTCTCTTCGCCAAGTTTAGAAGTAACAATAATCTCCTGATTTGCTCTTTTTATTCTACCAAAACTAACCTCTCCGTCAATTTCAGAAACAACAGCAGGATTAGAAGGATTTCTAGCCTCAAACAACTCTGTTACTCTAGGCAAACCTCCAGTAATGTCGCCCGACTTACCAACGGCTCTTGGTATTTTCACTAATATATCGCCAGTGTTGATAACATCACCATCTTTTTTAACGATATGAGCTCCAAGAGGAAGTGTGTAGCTGCGCAATATATCATCATCTTCATTTAAAATATGAGCTGATGGTGCTTTAGTTTTATCGCGCGACTCAATAATTACCTTCTCTTTTAGACCAGTTTGCTCATCCGATTCAACTTTATAAGTAACGTTTTCTATAAAATTCTCAAACTTTATTCTACCCGTTGCTTCAGAAACGATAATAGCATTAAATGGATCCCACTCACAAATTAAATCACCTTTCTTTACCTTCACATTATTATCGAAGTAAAGTTTTGCACCATAAGGCACGTTGTGTGACAACAGTACAATTTTGGTGTTGGGGTCTACTATACGCATCTCTACCAAGCGGCTCACCACCACTTTGTGAGTTTTACCTTCATCATCAGTCGATTCAACAGTACGCAAATCATCCATCTCTAGAATACCATCGTACTTTGTTATAATACGACTTTCTGATGCAATGTTAGAAGCAATACCTCCAACGTGGAAAGTACGCAACGTTAGCTGAGTTCCTGGTTCACCAATAGATTGAGCAGCAATAACGCCAACAGCCTCACCTCTTTGAACCATTTTACCACTTGCCAAGTTACGTCCGTAGCATTTTGCACAAACACCTTTTCGTGATTCACAAGTAAGAACCGAGCGAATTTCAACACGCTCAATTGGCGAGCTATCTATTTTGGCAGCTATATCTTCTGTAATCTCCTCTCCAGAGCTTAAAATAAGTTCTCCTGTTTGCGGATGATAAATATCATGCACAGAAACACGACCTAAAATTCTTTCATAAAGAGAAGCTATTACTTCATCGTTGCTCTTCAATGCTGATGAAACCAAACCACGCAATGTACCACAGTCTTCTTCAACAACTGTAACATCTTGCGACACGTCAACCAAGCGACGCGTTAGATAACCAGCGTCAGCAGTTTTAAGTGCCGTGTCGGCCAAACCTTTACGAGCACCGTGAGTAGATATAAAATACTCTAGAACTGACAATCCCTCTTTAAAGTTAGCAAGAATTGGGTTTTCAATAATTTGTCCACCCTCTGCTCCACTTTTCTGAGGTTTAGCCATCAAACCACGCATGCCTGACAACTGACGAATCTGTTCGCGCGAACCACGAGCACCCGAATCCAACATCATAAAAACAGAGTTGAATCCCTGATCGTCTTCCGCAATTTGCTTCATCAATGTGTTCGACAACTTAGAGTTTACGTGTGTCCAAGTGTCAATAATTTGGTTATATCTCTCATTGTTGGTAATGAAACCCATATTGTAGTTATCCAATATTTGCTCCACTTCTGCATAGCCTTCGTTTATAAGTTCATCTTTCTCCTCTGGAATAATAACATCGTCGAGATTAAAAGACAAACCACCTTTAAATGCCATTTTATAGCCCAAATCTTTAATATCATCAAGATATTGAGCTGTTCGTGCCACACCACAGGTTTTTATAACCTTTCCAATAATATCACGCAACGATTTCTTCGACAACAGTTCGTTTACATACCCAACTTCTTTTGGAATATATTCGTTGGTAATTACTCTACCAACCGTTGTTTCGTGCATCTTGCGTATTAATTTTCCTTCTTCGTCAACATCATCCACCATTACATTTATAAGAGCATGAGCAGATATTTTACCCTCATTGTAAGCAATAATAGCCTCTTCCTCTCCATAAAATGTCATTCCCTCGCCCATTGCACCCGGACGTATTTTTGTAATATAATACAATCCTAAAACCATGTCCTGCGAAGGCACGGTAATGGGGGCACCATTAGCGGGGTTAAGAATATTGTGCGATGCCAACATAAGCAGTTGCGCCTCCAATATAGCATCATTTCCTAACGGAAGATGAACAGCCATTTGGTCACCATCAAAGTCGGCGTTAAAAGCAGTACACGCAAGTGGATGCAACTGAATTGCTCTACCCTCAATCATTTTGGGCTGAAATGCCTGAATACCTAAACGGTGAAGCGTTGGAGCACGGTTAAGAAGAACAGGGTGTCCTTTCATCACATGTTCCAAAATATCCCACACAACTGGCTCTTTTCTATCAACAATTCTTCTTGCCGATTTCACTGTTTTCACAATACCCCTCTCTATTAGCTTTCTAATAATAAAAGGTTTGTAAATCTCAGCAGCCATATCTTTAGGTATACCACATTCGTGTAGTTTCAATTCTGGTCCTACAACAATTACAGAACGTGCTGAATAGTCAACTCGTTTACCCAATAAGTTTTGGCGGAAACGACCTTGTTTTCCTTTCAAACTATCTGAAAGCGATTTCAAAGGACGATTCGATTCTGTTTTTATAGCACTCGATTTACGTGAGTTATCCAACAGAGAGTCAACCGACTCTTGAAGCATACGTTTCTCATTTCTAAGAATTACATCGGGTGCTTGTATATCTATAAGTCTCTTCAAACGATTGTTGCGTATAATCACACGACGATACAAATCGTTAAGGTCGGAAGTAGCAAACCTACCTCCATCAAGCGGCACAAGAGGGCGCAACTCTGGTGGAATGATTGGAACTACTTTCAAAATCATCCATTCGGGTTTGTTTATTGCTTTAGAGCCTCTAAAAGCCTCTACAACTTGAAGCTGTTTCAATGCTTCATTTTTACGCTGCTGGGAAGTCTCTGTATCTGCTTTATGGCGTAGCTTATAAGCTAATGAATCTAAATTCAAGTTGCCCAACAGCCCTAACAGACCTTCCGCACCCATTTTAGCAATAAACTTATTTGGGTCGGATTCATCCAAAAGTTGATTATCCTTTGGAAGTTTTTCTAGTATATCCAAGTACTCATCTTCGGTTAGAAGATCGCGCACTTTTAATTCACCCTCCAAAACACCTGGTTGAATTACCACATATCGCTCATAATAGATTATAGTATCGAGCTTTTTTGTGGGTATACCCAACAAGTAACCTATTTTATTAGGCAACGACCTAAAATACCATATATGAGCCACAGGAACAACTAAGTGAATATGACCTGTACGCTCGCGACGTACTTTTTTCTCAGTAACTTCAACACCACATCTATCACATACAATTCCCTTGTATCTAATGCGTTTATATTTACCGCAGTGACATTCGTAATCTTTTACTGGACCAAAAATACGCTCACAGAAAAGACCATCACGCTCTGGTTTATAAGTACGATAGTTTATAGTTTCTGGTTTAAGCACCTCACCACTAGAATTTTCTAGTATCTCTTCTGGAGATGCTAAACTGATTGTTATTTTTGAAAAGTTACTCTTTATCTTACGTTCTTTTCTAAATGCCATGTTTTTATAATTATATAAAGAGTTAAGTGATTCTTGTTAATTTGCCATCCCGTTCTTTTAAAAAGGGATAATCATAAATAAATATGATCTGTTTAATCGAGTGAAATACTCAATCCCAACCCTCTTAGTTCATGCAACAATACATTAAGTGACTCTGGGATTCCGGGTTGTGGCATCGGTTCACTTTTAACTATAGCTTCATAAGCTTTTGATCTACCAATCACATCGTCAGATTTGATAGTTAATATCTCCTGCAATGTGTGCGCAGCTCCAAATGCTTCAAGAGCCCAAACCTCCATCTCACCAAAACGCTGACCTCCAAATTGTGCTTTACCACCAAGAGGCTGCTGTGTAATGAGCGAGTATGGACCAATTGAACGAGCATGCATTTTGTCTTCAACCATATGTCCAAGCTTTAGCATATAGATAATCCCTACAGTTCCGGGTTGATCAAATCTATCGCCTGTTTCCCCATCATACAAATATGTTTTTCCATAACGAGGAACATTTGCTTTATCAGTCCATTTATTGATATCATCCATCGATGCACCATCAAAAATAGGAGTTGCAAAACGAACACCCAACTCTTTACCTGCCCAACCAAGCACAGTTTCAAAAATCTGTCCAAGGTTCATACGAGAAGGTACACCAAGTGGGTTTAATACAATATCAACAGGCGTTCCATCAGCTAAGAATGGCATATCTTCTTGACGAACAATTTTAGAAACAATACCCTTGTTACCGTGTCGTCCAGCCATCTTATCACCTACCTGAATCTTACGCTTTTTAGCTATATATACTTTAGCTATCTTCATAATACCAGTAGGTAGCTCATCACCTATAGTGAGGTCAAAACGTTTACGCTTCAATTCTGCATCAAGCTCTTTATGCTTGCGCAAGTAGTTGATAACAGTTGTTCTGATTAACTTGTTTTGATCTTTATCATTCGTCCAATTATTCAACTGAACCGCTTCGAAGTCTAAGTCTGCAAAAGTACCCTGCGTAAATTTAGCACCTTTAGGAATAACATCCATATTAGTGTAATCCTTCACCCCTGCCGATAATTTACCTTCAGTGAGTGTAGTCAATTTTACGATGAGCGACTTTCTCAACTCCTCCATTTTGCCTTCAAACTCTTCATCAATTTTTGGTAGAAGAGCCTTGTTCGACAATTTACCTTTACCTTTTTTCGGTTTTTTCGAAAACAGGTTTGTATTAACAACAACTCCCTTTAGTGAAGGAGAAGCCTTCATTGATGCATCTTTCACATCACCTGCTTTATCACCAAAAATTGCACGCAAAAGTTTCTCTTCAGGAGATGGGTCCGATTCTCCTTTAGGAGTAATTTTACCAATTAAAATATCGCCTGGTTTTACGCGTGCACCCACACGAATTATTCCCTCTTCGTCGAGGTCTTTTGTAGCCTCTTCACTCACGTTTGGAATATCCGATGTAAGCTCTTCAACACCACGTTTAGTTTCGCGCACTTCAAGCGTAAACTCTTCAACGTGTATCGATGTAAAGATATCTTCTCTTACCAATCTTTCACTCAAAACAATCGCATCCTCAAAGTTATACCCTTTCCAAGGCATAAAAGCAACTTTAAGGTTTCTACCAAGAGCCAACTCTCCTTTTTCGGTAGAGTATCCATCTGTTAAGATTTGCCCCTTTTTCACCTTATCGCCAGCTCTACAGAGAGGTTTCAGGTCGACAGTAGTGTTTTGATTAGTTTTTCTGTATTTTGGTATATTATATGTTACAACAGCGTCTTCAAAGCTTGTAAACTCCTCTTCTTCTGTTCTTTCGTATTTAATTTTTATTGTAGTAGCATCTACATAAACAACCTCACCATCATTTGCTGCTACAATCTGTGTGCGCGAGTCTTTAATGAGCTGCTCCTCCAACCCTGTACCAACAATAGGTGCATCGGGTATAATTAATGGTACAGCCTGGCGCATCATATTAGAACCCATAAGAGCGCGGTTAGCATCATCATGCTCCAAAAACGGAATCAATGCAGCAGCAATAGAAGCAATCTGCATTGGCGACACATCCATCAGCTCCACCTCTTCTGGGTCAACTATTGGATAGTCGGCATCTCTTCTCGCCTTCACTCTGGATAACGTAAACTTACCCTCTTCATCAAGAGGCGCATTACCTTGTGCTATAATTCTCTCTTCCTCTTCCTCGGCAGCTAAATAAATAACCCCCTCCTGTGTAGTATCTACCTTTGTATTGTCAACCTTCCTATAAGGTGTTTCAATAAATCCTAAACTATTAATTTTGGCATACACACACAACGAAGATATTAGTCCAATATTCGGACCCTCTGGTGTTTCAATCGGACACAAACGACCGTAATGAGTAAAGTGTACGTCTCGCACCTCAAAACCAGCACGCTCACGCGATAAACCACCAGGCCCTAAAGCCGACATTCTACGCTTGTGAGTTATCTCTGCCAACGGATTCGTTTGATCCATAAACTGAGACAAAGCGTTTGTTCCAAAGAATGTATTTATTACAGACGAAATAGTTTTGGCATTAATCAGGTCGATAGGTGTAAACACCTCATTGTCCCTCACATTCATTCGCTCGCGTATAATGCGCGCCATTCTATTTAAACCTACACCAAACTGATTGTAAAGCTGTTCGCCAACAGTACGCACACGCCTGTTGCTCAAATGGTCGATATCATCAACAATAGCTTTCGAGTTAATAAGCTCGATAAGGAATTTAATAATCTCTATAATATCCTCTTTCGTTAAAACACGTACAGAGTCGTCGATATCGAGATTTAGTTTTTTATTGATTCTATAACGACCCACATCGCCCAAATCATAACGTTTTTCAGAGAAAAACAAGTTATTAATTACTTCACGTGCACTTGCATCATCTGCAGGCTCGGCACTTCGAAGCTGACGATATATATGTCTAATTGCATCAATCTCAGTATTGCTGGGATCTTTTTGCAATGTATTATAAATGATAGAATAGTCGGAAGTGTTTTGAGCTTCTTTATGAAGCAGCACAAGAGAAACCCCAGATTCTAGAATTTCATTTATATTATCTTCATCCAATACAGTTTCTCTTTCAAGAATCACTTCGTTTCTCTCAATAGAAGTTACCTCACCGGTATCTTCATCTACAAAATCCTCCATCCAAGATTTCAAAACACGTGCAGCAAGCTTGCGTCCAATAACCTTTCTCAAGCCTGTTTTAGTTGCTTTTATCTCTTCAGCAAGATCAAATATCTCTAGTATATCTTTATCACTTTCATATCCTATAGCGCGTAAAAGAGTTGTTACGGGCAATTTCTTTTTTCTATCGATATATGCATAAAGCACATTGTGGATATCAGTTGCAAACTCAATCCACGAACCCCTAAACGGAATTACACGAGCTGAGTACAATTTTGTTCCATTGGTATGTATGCTTTGACCAAAAAACACACCTGGAGATCGGTGTAGCTGTGATACAATCACACGCTCGGCACCATTAATTACAAATGTACCACGCTCTGTCATATAGGGTATAGTACCCAAATAAACATCTTGGATAACTGATGCAAAATCCTCATGGTCTGGATCTGTACAATATAAATAAAGTTTTGCCTTCAAGGGTACACTATACGTCAATCCTCTATCAATACACTCGTCTATACTATAGCGAGGAGGATCGATGTAATAATCTAAAAACTCAAGGACAAAATTATTACGTGTATCGGCAATAGGGAAGTTTTCTGTAAAGACTTTATAAAGCCCTTCATTCTTTCTATGCTCTGGGGGTGCGTCAAGTTGCAAAAAATCTTGAAAAGATTTTAGTTGCACTTCCAAAAAGTCTGGAAACTGCAATGGATTAGCAATTGATGCAAAATTAATTCTATTGTTGGTTTGGTTTAAAGACATGGGATAATTGAGTTTGTTGGAACTTATATGTATTGACACAAAAGGTTAAGAACCTTCTGAATGAAGATTCTTAACCATACTTCTGATTTTATATCAGATTATTGCTATTTAATTTCAACTTCTGCCCCTGCGTCTGTAAGTTGTGATGAAAGTGCGTCAGCCTCATCTTTTGATACTCCTTTTTTAATTTCAGATGGTGCAGCGTCAACCAGTTCTTTAGATTCTTTCAAGCTAAGACCAGTAAGTTCTTTTACTAGTTTTACTATAGCTAATTTAGATCCACCTGGAGAAGTAAGAACAACATCAAATTCTGTTTGCTCTTCTGCTTCAGCTTCTGCTGCAGGACCTGCAACTACTGTTGCTGCAGCTGCTGCTGGCTCTATACCGTATTCTTCTTTTAAAATTTCAGCAAGTTCGTTAACCTCTTTAACAGTTAAGTTAACTAATTTTTCAGCAAAATCTTTTAAGTCTGCCATTTTTTGTATGATTTTAATTGTTTATTAATTCTTTGTTTGATTGAAAATATATTATTTTTCTGATAGGGTTTGCAAAACACCATGTATAATAGTTCCACCCGATTTTAGAGCAGATATAACATTTTTTGCTGGAGATTGCAATAATCCAATAATATCACCTATCACCTCATCCTTGCTCTTAATAGTAACAAGTTGTGGCAAATACTCGGCACCGACAAAAAAGCTTTCCTGTACATATGCACCTTTCAATGCTGGTACTTTATCTTTCTTATATTTATCGATTAACTTTGCAGGAGCATTAGCTACATTTGAAAACATAAGAGCCGTGTGCCCTACCAAAAGAGAGTCTAGCTCATCAAAGCTTTCATCTAAGCTATCAAATGCTTTGCGAAGTAAAGTATTTTTTACTACCATCAATTTGATGTCTTCTTTATGACACTCTCTTCTCAATATGCTAGTTTTCTCAGCATTCAAAGTAGAAATATCAGTTAGATAGAAGTTATCATACTCCTTGATAGTGGTTGCAATCTGTTCTACAATTTTATTTTTATCTTCCTTCTTCATAGATATTTATCCTTGTTGTTATTTAAAAACTTCATAAACTTCGTCTATGGATTTGGGATCAACCTTAATCCCTTTACTCATCGTACTTGAAAGATAAATACTTCTAAAATAAACACCTTTAGCCGATGTAGGTTTTAGTTTTAACAGCGTAAGAATAAATTCTCTCGCATTTTCTCTAATCTGATCAGATGTAAAAGAAACCTTACCAATTGAGGTATGTACAATACCAGCCTTGTCTACTTTAAAGTCGATTTTACCTTGTTTTACTTCCCTCACAGCCGTAGCTACATCAGGAGTAACCGTACCACTTTTTGGGTTTGGCATCAAACCACGAGGTCCTAATACACGACCAAGCGCACCAATTTTACCCATAATAGCGGGTTGTGTTATAATAACATCAACATCAGTCCAACCGCCTCTAATTTTCTCTATATACTCATCAAGTCCAACATAATCTGCGCCAGCTTCTGTGGCTGCAGCTTCTGCATCAGGAGAGCATAATACCAGCACTTTGACTTCTTTACCCGTACCGTGTGGAAGAGATACTACACCTCTTACCATTTGGTCAGCTTTTCGCGGATCTACGCCTAAACGTACATCGATATCAACAGATGCATCAAATTTAGTTGTGGTTATTTCCTTAACTAATGACGATGCCTCTCTTAAAGAATAGGTTTTCCCTTCTTCAATCTTGCTCAAAGCCAACTTTTGATTTTTCGTTAGTTTACTCATGTCTTAATTGAAGTTTTAATTATTCTACGTTTTTAGGGAATTCCCCTCTTACTGTGATACCCATGCTTCGAGCCGTTCCAGCTACCATCCTCATTGCAGATTCTACTGTAAAGCAGTTCAAGTCAGTCATTTTGTCAGTAGCAATTGCTTGTACTTGTTCCCAAGTTACTCTAGCTATTTTTACTCTATTTGGCTCTGGCGAACCTAACTTCTTTTTACTTGCTTCCAATAATTGTATCGCAACGGGTGGGGTTTTAACTATAAAATCAAAAGACTTATCAGAGTAGTAAGTAATTACCACTGGTAACACTTTCCCTGCCTTATCTTGTGTTCTGGCATTGAATTGCTTGCAAAAATCCATAATATTAATACCCTTCGAACCCAAAGCAGGTCCAACGGGTGGAGATGGATTTGCAGCTCCTCCTTTGATCTGTAATTTTAGTTGTCCAGCAACTTGTTTAGCCATTTTTTTGATTTAATTTAATTACGTTTTCGAAACACTAATAAAGAATAACATCAACAGATGCGTAACCACCCACGACTATTCTTTTTCAACCTGCATATACCCCAATTCTAAGAGAGATTCACGTCCAAATATCTTAACCATTACCTTGAGCTTCTTGCGCTCTTCGTTCACCTCTTGCACTTCGCCAACAAAACTGCTAAAAGGTCCACTTGTAACCTTCACATTTTCGCCAACGTAGTAATTCATATCCATTTCGTCGGCCATCTCATCCAATTCATCCATTGTGCCCAAAATTCTTTTTACTTCAGAATCTCTAAGGGGTTGTGGATTATCTGTATTGGGTAGAAAGCCTATAACAAAATTGATACTTTTGAGTTCATGAACAACCTCCCCTATCAGTTCAGCCTCTATAAGTACATAGCCGGGCAAATAAGGTCTCTCTTGGAGAACTTTTTTACCAGCACGCACTATATAAGTCTTTTCTGTGGGGATAAGGACCTGTGAGACATATTTGCCTAAATCGGTTTTCTCAATCTCTGATTCAAGATATTCTTTGACTTTATTTTCTTTTCCACTAACAGAACGTAAAACGTACCATTTTTTTCCAGTTTCAGTCATTCTTAATTCAGATTATTATAAAACACCATATAGAAGTTTCAATATCCACTCAAACAAAGAATCAATACCAAAAACCAGTAATGCTATAATAAGGGAAGCAATCATAACAATAACCGAACTATTGGAAAGTTCTTCTCTGGAAGGCCAAGTCACCTTGTATACCAACTCGGTGTACGAGTCCTTGAGATATGCAGCTATTTTTTTCATTTAATTCTAAATAAATTTAGCACGGGTCGTAAGATTCGAACTCACGACACCTGGTTTTGGAGACCAGTGCTCTACCAGCTGAGCTAGACCCGTGAATAACACGATAGTTGGCTACGTTGCCATAACCAACTAATCGGTTTACTCTATTTTGTTAATCTTCAAAAGATTATTCCATTATTTCTGTAATCTGGCCAGCTCCAACTGTGCGACCGCCTTCACGGATAGCAAAGCGAAGACCAACGTTACAAGCTACTGGATAGATAAGATCTACAGTAATTGTTACGTTATCACCAGGCATTACCATTTCTACTCCTTCTGGAAGAGTTACCTCGCCAGTTACGTCAAGCGTACGGATATAGAACTGTGGACGATACTTGTTGTGGAAAGGAGTGTGACGACCACCTTCTTCTTTCTTCAAGATATACACCTCAGCTTTAAATCTAGTGTGAGGATTAACCTTACCAGGGTGAGTGATTACCATACCACGTTTGATTTGATCTTTATCAATACCACGTAGCAATAGACCAACGTTATCACCAGCTTGACCTTCGTCAAGAATCTTGCGGAACATCTCTACACCAGTAACAACTGATTTCTTTCCTTCTGCTCCAAGACCGATAATTTGTACCTCTTCACCACTTTTGATAATACCAGTTTCGATACGACCTGTAGCAACCGTTCCACGACCAGTAATTGAGAATACGTCCTCAACAGGCATCAAGAATGGTTTGTCAACATCACGTGGAGGAATTGGAATCCATGTATCAACAGCTTCCATCAAGTCTAATACAGACTGCTCCCATTTTGGCTCACCGTTTAGTGCACCAAGAGCCGAACCTTGAATAACTGGAGTGTTCTCGCCATCAAATTCATAGAACTCTAGCAACTCTCTAATCTCCATGTCTACAAGCTCTATCATTTCCTCATCATCAACCAAGTCGCATTTGTTCATAAATACAACAAGTTTAGGAACGTTTACCTGACGTGCCAATAAGATGTGTTCGCGAGTTTGAGGCATCGGACCATCAGTTGCAGCAACTACAATAATGGCTCCGTCCATTTGAGCAGCACCAGTAACCATGTTTTTCACATAGTCAGCGTGACCTGGACAGTCAACGTGTGCGTAGTGACGGGTTTCCGTTGTATACTCAACGTGCGAAGTATTAATAGTGATACCTCTCTCTTTCTCTTCAGGAGCGTTATCAATCGAATCGTATGATTTTAGCTCTGAAAGACCTGCTTTATGCAATACTGTTGTGATCGCAGCTGTCAATGTAGTTTTACCATGGTCTACGTGACCAATAGTACCTATATTAACGTGCTCTTTGGATCTGTCAAAATGTTCTTTTGCCATAATAAAAAAGTTCTATTAGTTTAATTAAGTTGTAGTTTTATTTTCTTTCAATATTCTACTAAATACATAAAAAGTTAAGACACAAGGCTTCTCCCTTATTCTTAATTTTTATTTTGAAATGCGAGCCGATGACGGGAATTGAACCCGTGACCTCTTCCTTACCAAGGAAGTGCTCTACCGCTGAGCTACATTGGCATTGAAGAGCGATAGTTGGGGCTTCCTGCTTGTCAGGAAATAGCAAAACCATTAATTCTTATCATTTGCTCTCTTTAAAAAGAGCGGAAGACGGGACTCAAACCCGCGACCCTCAGCTTGGAAGGCTAATGCTCT